>Ga0209208_10005471_pt1 | contig 17708 bp, 12 predicted proteins | sample S1TSphfallax_3_FD_187694 | JGI IMG/M metagenome (GOLD analysis project Ga0209208, IMG submission 187694) | Host-associated microbial communities from peat moss isolated from Minnesota, USA - S1T2_Fd - Sphagnum fallax MG (SPAdes) (version 2) | ecosystem: Host-associated > Plants > Peat moss >... | reverse complement strand
TAATATATTCACTATATATATATAATTTATTTTCTTTTTTTTTTACAATCCAAAGTTCAAAAAATTAAGTAATGGTTACAACTGCTTTTGGTACATGTTAGCATGATTGTACCCATCCTACTAGTTAAGTAAGTAGCCTAGGCTACATAGGCTTACTAATTTAGTAGTCTAACTTAGGCTATCAAAGTCTATGTAGTAGCTACGTAACATAAGCAACGTATGCCTACTAGGTAAGTAGTTTAACCCAAGCCACTTAAACCTACTAGGTACATGTAGCCTAGTTTCAACCACCTAGGGTTACAAGGTAGGTAGTTTAAACATAGGCCACCTAGGCCTACTAAGTAGGTATGTAACCTAACTTAGGCTACCTAGGCCTATGCTAAATATACATAATTAACTTAGGTTAGGCCACCTAAGCCAACCAGGTAGGTAGTCTAATAGCCTATTAAGTAGGTGGCCTAGGCCTAAACCTATTTAATAGACTAGGTTACATAATTAGTATGTCTAGGTTGGGTCTATTAATAGGCTAGTAGCTATAGGTACCTATGTAGCTTATTAAATTACATGTAGGGATAAATATTTTACTAAGTAGGTATAAACATAGACCTAGTAGGTACCTATAAGGCCTAGTAAACTATAACCTACATATTACCTAAGTATATGTGTTTATTAAAAGGTACCCCCTACCTACTCAGGCTAACCTACTTATTTATGTAAATAATGTAAAAAACTTCAAGTTCATGTAGTACAATATGTTGAAAAAAATTAATACAAGTTTACTATAATATGTTGGTCCAAAATCATGTTAGTTACAATACATTGTCCAAGAAAATTACCTTATGGGGTGGTGGTGCAATGGTTGAGGATTTGACTATTCAATGCGAAGGTGAATAATTTAAGTCCACACACTTGCAACCTAAGTTACCTTGGCTACTTAGGTGACTTAATTAGGTAGCCTAGGTTGTAAAGCCTATTAGACCACATAACCTAAGCTACTTGGTCTAGCTTAAGTGGCTTGGTCTAGCCTAGGACATGGGGTTGGTAGGTAAATAGATAAATTATTTTTTGGCATTGATAATTAGGTTTATTAGTTAGGTAGGTAGGTAGATGGGGGTAAGGTAGGTATTTAATTTATTAATATTTCCATATTAATTTTAAATTATATATATATATATATTTGGTTGTTGCTCGAATTATATTATTATCAAAATAATTCAATAAAAAAATCTAGTAAAAAAAACCAACCAAAAGACCCAATCAAGATGGTTAGGTTCGAAACAACTTGTCCAAGATGACACTTTGGTCAAGTTGGACATGAAGCAAAAAACCATATGGGGGGGTTTTTTTACCAAAATTTTTAGTAAAAAAAACCATGATTTTTTGTAGTGTAAGGAGAGCCAATTGAATTTTTTTTGAAGTGTTCCAATTTAATAAAAAAATTATATAATGTTTTGCGACTTGCAGAATTTTGGTAGGGAATCCTAACCTTGGAGGTCCCATTCCACAAGAGTTGGGTAATATGCAATTGGTGATCTTGTAAGCATCATTGCACCCATTGACTATCACAAAATCTTTGACCATGTTATGTTTATATAGTAGCTACTATACAAAGATTCATGAAAATAATTAAGGTTTTTGCTCATGCATATGGTGAAAAAAATTGTTCTAATTTAAGCACTCACAAGTCTTGTTGTAATGAGATAGCAGGGATTTGCATGATAATGCTTTTAATGGGAGCATTCCAGTCACATTGGGATTATTGTCAAACTTGACATTATTGTAAGTATAATCTCCAACATGCCGCCCAAATAATCCATAATTTTCATTATTTTTTGGTATGCTTAAATGAGTATATACCCAAAAGCAACAAAATGTTTCTTAACATATTATGTTTGTTTTTTCAAAGGAGACATTTTCCTTGTAGTGAAAACATTGTAGTCCATGCATAAGGTTTTTCCTCCTTCAAACTTCTCCATATGGTTTTTGAAGCCTAGGGCCAAGGAAGTTGCAAATCAATTTCATATTCAAATTAATTTTGCACCTTAGTTTTAAAACTATGATTCCACTAATACTAATGCTCAAAAGAAGAAATTTGCATATTTCTTATAGTTCTATAAATCTTGTTTACCCTCCCCCCCCTTTGTGAAAGGGTTTTTAATGAAAGCAAAGACCACTTTTTCACAATTCTTGGAGGAGATGGAAAAATTCAAGTGTTGCAAGCTATCTATTTAATATTATTGAGCTACATGTGTTATATTATCTTGATGGTTTCCATTTTTTTTGTTTCAGAGACGTAAGTGGCAATGACTTGACTGGACCAATCCCTCCACAATTAGGAAATGCTAACCAATTAATATCATTGTTATTGAACAACAATAATCTCACTGGAACAATTCCAGTTTCGTCAACCAACAATTATAATCTCGGTATTGATAATTTAACAAGCCTAATAACATTGTAAGTGTCATGTAACTTCATCCCTAACATAATGATTTCATTTTCATGTTCATTCAAAGGTACCTAAAAACATATTCTCTCAATCAAAGCCATCATGAGTGAATAATATACATTTTCTTAATTACAAATTTTTAAAATTTTCATAGGAAAAAAATGCCTATTAATATAGAAAATTTCAAATTTCAAAGGGATGAATTGGGATGAATGGGGTTTTAGGAATCATTTCATTCTAGTGTCACACATGTGCTAGAGTGGAGGACTTTTCCACAAACTAGAGTCACAAACTTGATTCCATAGATCAATTATATGAGATTGCCATCTTTTACTACTAATCTCACTTGTCTTGCTATGGTGTAGGGAACTACAAGAAAATTTATTGAGTGGAAGACTACCCAATCTCCAAGGCACATACCAATTCTTATCATTGTGAGTGCAATGTCAATTAACCAAAATCAATGTGGTAGTTGTTGGTTGTGTTTGGAGTTTGCACATTCTTCTATGTGAACAATATTTGATCATGCATTTTTGGTTGGGCAAATTTCAAATGATACAACTACTCATGTTGATTGTGAAGACAAGTAAACATGCAAAAAAGATGTTGGGTTTGTTATATAATTAATGATTATTTAAACATAATGTTATTCAAAACATTATAATGATTATGTATGTGGGAAGTCATGCAGGAATTGTAGTTTCAACAACTTAAGTGGGAATGTGTTAATTGATTCAATTTTCAATTTAACAATTCCACTTGGTACTTTGGATTTGTCATCTAATGCTTTCACTGGTGCTCTTCCCAATTTGAATAGCTTTTCAAACTCATTGCAATATTTGTGAGCTCTTCATTTCTCTAAATTCTTTTAGCTTATGACATTTAACCTCTTATGAACATGAACCCAATAATTATTAAAATGGGTCTATGAAAATTTGGAATCTTAAGGTTTCAAAAGATATTGTGTTAAATTGTTATAAATCTAATCCAAAATTAATGATTTGTTATTGTTTTGAAATAATTTTGGTCTAGAGAAAAATTGCGTTGAATTGGAATGCTAGAAAATGTGAAACAAAAGAATTTGCCTACTTATTTACAATGACTTAAAAGACATGTTTTGTGACTTTCAAATGATCTTTTACTAAAGTTACATGATTACATTCCTTGCATATGAACACTAGGTTTACAACTATTATTGTGAAAATAATTGCACATGTTTGTATGTTAACAAAATGAAAGAAAATTAGAATGTTCCCTCCTATAAATAAAAACAACTATTCAAAATAGATGTAACTATGTTGTTATCTTTATGATGTGCATGTGGTGAAAGTCCCTAGAAGTTCTTTTGGGGTTAGGTTTTAAACCTTGCTAAGATAATTTAATAATCCTATTTTCCACACCAAAAACAAAACTATTGTTGGCACATGCAGGGATTTGAGTAACAACCTTTTCTATCCAGCTACATTTCGTCAATCTTGGCTTTCAAATTTCACAAATCTAAAAACGTTGTGAGTATATATAATTTTTGGAACCAAGTTTGAATTAAGATTAAGAGAGTTTTTTTTAATGATAACTCCATTTTAAAGTTATTCTTTGACTTGAAGTATAATGAAAGATGTCAAAGGAAAATATCAATTAGGCATTTCTTTAGATTCCTTCTAGGAAAATGCATATGCTCATGAAACACCTTCTATGGCACACTAAATTTTGAAAGTTGAAGGCATATAATGTTTGAAAATTACATCCATATCTAATATTTGGCTTTCAACATAATACAAGATTCATCTCATACCACTACAAATGGTTGGACAAATGCGAAAAAAAGGGTATATATATGTGTGTGTGTATATATACTTAGAAATCAACTATGCAAGTGGCTAATTTTTAAATGGCAATCATTATTTCACAACTAAAAGCAATACTTGGAGGGGGGGGGATGAAAACTACAATTATTTTACACCATGTGGCATGTTGGTCTAGATATAAATCACAAAAAAACATAATCTAATTTGGCCTTATGTTTTAATTGTGACTTGGCATGCAGAGGGTTATCAAACATATCTTCCCAAATATTGACAAGCATATTTCCCCATGCTATTATTGATTTGGGTCTTATTATGGGGTGGTTCCCATCACTACAAATCTTGTGAGCACTATCGTGTAGTCATTTTAAGCATGCTACATTTTGGTTTATGAAAGTTCATAATGTTATGTGAATGAACATTTGAATGGTAAAATTAGTTCCACATATCATTCTTGGAATTTTTTTGTTCCATCCAAGTTGATAATGTCTATGACCATAATAATATAATCATTTTTATTACAAATATAAGCATTTTATTGTGTTGTTGATCAATTTCGCAATTTTTGTATGAATAATATTTATTTATTTATTTCACATAAACTTAATGGGATTTGCAGAAGGCTTGACCAAAATAACATCACAACCTCCCTTGATTTGGCAAACATCAACATAACTGGGCCATTACAAGCGGTCAACCTCACAGGGAACAATATTGGACCAAATATTACATTATATTATAATATGTCACATTTGGTCTTTAGTGGAGTTTCTATCATGTGAGTTCCATTATATTCAATATGACCTTGCTTTGAAATTCATTGAAAGAAGTCTAACAATATTTTAATTACTTATAAGCATGAATTATTTCAAATTTTGATAGGCACATCATGGAACAATTTTGTGATAACTTGAATTTGAATATATTGACAGGCTTGAAAACAACCCTTGTTGTGTTAATGCCGGGTTGAATGATGTCGAGCTTCACTACTTTTGCAATATTATAAACCATCCACCATTATCAGGCAAGCCTTTTACGTTATCTACACATGTTTTGTCAAGTGTGTGATGTCTTGAAATTATTGAAGTATTTACAAGAATTTTACAAAATAATTATGTAGTATGTGTAAAGGTAGATAAAGATCCTTGAAACCACAAAACCCATTTGTACGTTTTCAATATTTTAACAAATAAGTCATGTGTTGTTCATTATTTCTTTTGTAACTTTAAGCTAGCTATGGGATCAATGTCCATTTGAATATGAAATAAAAACATGGCCCACCTTCACCAATTAATCATTTAATCATCTATTGTAGTTTAACAATTAGTTATGAATCTTCACAAACCATTCATTAACTTGTGGTTTATGAATTTGTCTTTCAGACAATGACCACGTGATAAAAATTATAGTGCCTGTGACAATAATAACTTTTTTAGTAACAGTGATCGGCCTTTTCTTATATTGGTCCGCACGAAAAGACAAATACACTTTACTACTTCAAATCCAACAAGGTAATGGAATTATTCATGTATGAGTTCAATTGACGTTGTTTTTTAAATTTCACAGTTTTCAACTTCAAATAAGCTTAAAGATTTTCATAAAATGTTCAAATATGAATTGGGGAAGTACTTTAATGAATCAAACTAAATAATAAGGTATATGACATTTTGTGGAATAATGTACATTGGCTTTTGAAGTAAGATGAATATGTTACAAATATTGTATTGGGACAAGCATGTTATGTGACATTAAAATTCATTTGTACAATAATGTGTTGATGTAAATGTCATGAAATGTAGAAGCTAATTTCACTATCACATATAAATCATTGGTTTAACATCAACTAAAATTCCACTAGCCCAATTTCTCAGGACATGTGGCCACCTTTGAGTATTAGGCCATGTTAAATGTAACATACAATCCAAGTACAACAAAGGTTATGAAGTTGATTGCCCACCAAAAACAATTGGGTACATAACAGTCAAAGCCTATAGGAAGGTCAGGCACCAAGTTTTTTACCATTGCTATAATGATTAAAAAGTGAACACTTCAAAAAAAGAAAAGGATATGGGCTTAAATATGAAAAAAAAATAGTCATGTTTATATGCAAACTAAATGTTTATTTTAATGCATGTTCAATTATTTGTTATGTTATGTTAATTTAAATGTTTTTAACTTCCTTAACTTTGTTATTTAGACAAAAAAATGTTTAAATTTATCAAGAAATTTACTAAAGTAGTACATGTATTGGACTTAGAATTTGCAAAGCAAGATGTGCAACCTACAATATATGCATACAATGGTATCAAAATAGCCACTCGAGACTTTCACCCAGACATGAAGATAGGCCAAGGATCCTTTGGAGTTGTGTACAAGGTATGTACAACATTCTTGGATCATCTTTTTGTGTTATATTGTTTACATTAGTCACCTTGAACCTTCAACAGTTGTTGAAATAAATCATATTTTATTGTTGCAGGGAGTACTACAAGATCAATCTGAAATTGCTGTGAAGCAATTATTAACAAATTCGCAACAAGGCATTGAAGATTTTCTTAATGAAGTTGTGCTCATCACAAATGTGAGACACAAGAATCTAGTGAAACTCAAAGGCTGTTGTCTCACGGGTGGAGGAGCATACAAAAGATTACTTGTGTATGAGTTTGTTGACAATAACAATCTAGCTGAAACTATTTTTGGTAAATGTTTTCACCCATGATTCAACTAAGTTCAAGTTTTTAAAAAAATATCATGGAACTTTTGAATATGTATACAACTTGTAAAAATTTATTTGGATCCTTAGAAGTTCTTTTTAAAATACATATTAAAAAATCAAAGATAACTGAATAGAGTCAAGTTGTAAATATGAGTTAACCAATATATTGTTTGCATGTTGTAAATCAATAATTGATGACTTTACATGATTAAGAACTATTTATTTTGAAGATTTTAGATTGGGTGATAATTTTGAATTTTTTTGAACATGTGTTCCTTTTAAAATAGAAAACAAAGGAAGACACGATGTGGATTGGCCAATGCGAAAAAATATATGTTTGGGAGTTGCTCGTGGCCTCAACTATCTCCATGAAGATGTTCAACCACACATTATACATCGAGATATCAAAGCATCAAATATTTTATTGGACAAAAAATTTAATGCCAAGATTGCAGATTTTGGTTTGGCACGATTTTTTCCAAATACAAGTACCCATATTAGTACTCTCCACATTGCCGGGACTAGGTAAGTATACTACACATGTTGTCATACATGATACATATCATATGGAAAGTATACCATCTTTAATTTTGGTTATTGAACACAAGTATCAAAGTCAACAAGGATATGTAAAAATATGTTTATACCATAACTTTTTAATCTTTGGATTCATTTGTATACAAATATTTATGTAATCTACACATGAAAATATTTTTTTTATAAAGACATAAGGCATTTAGTATCAAAATAATATGTGTGTGTAAATCCTTTCATGGCAACTTTTGGAATGTTCAACCAAGTTTTAACTTTAAAACACATTGATGTTTGGTGTTTTTCAATTGTATGTAGGGGTTATCTAGCACCAGAGTATGCTACTCGTGGTCAACTAAGTGAGAAAGTTGATGTATTTAGCTTTGGAGTTTTGGTGTTGGAGATTGTGACTGGAAGGAAGAACATTGAACCCACCTTGAATGAGGATCAAATTTATCTTCTTGAATGGGTAAGTTGTAAATTTACATAAATTTACATTATTGATTTAACACATGGAGTCCTAATTAATGTACATGATTCAATATTTAAAATTGGTGAAAAAATTAGTTATATATCTAATATATTTAAAATCCAAGTGGTGTAATAGATTGGAAATATATATCAAACTTGTAAAACACATTATTGGTAAAGTATGTGGAATTTAAACTAGAAGCATAAGCTTGGGTTTAATATAACATCTTATGTTTCATATTCTTTAATTTAAAGTTAATGATGACCTGTAGTAATAATTGCTTGAATATATATTGTGATTTGATTTTGCCATCATGTATCAGGTTTGGAAATTACATGAGGACAATAAGCTTTTGGAGCTAGTGGATCATAAAATGAATACTTACAATTATGAGGAGGAAATATTACATGTCATAAAGATTGGGCTTTTGTGTGTTCAATCCATAGCTTCAAAACGACCATCCATGTCTAGAATAGTGGCAATGTTACAAGGTGACATGGAGATGGAAGTGGTTATAGAAAAAACTCAATTAAAATCTTCTAAGTACAAATCCTATTTAGAACTTATAAATGCTAGCTTTAACAATAAATGAATGCCATTTGGATCAATCTTGATATTAATAATGTTGATTGTTCAAGGATAACATTAGTTAATACATGCTTACTTCACTAGAAAATCAAATTAGATAAGAATTATACAATGGTCGTCTATTGTAATTTTAGGCAAGGTTTTTTTATCAACACAATGGTGGAATTTAACATCATGTCTTTTAGAATTCAAACATAACCTTTTTTTGGTTATTTCTTCCATGCATTTTCCATGCCAAATTCATTTTGATTACTAATAGCCAAATTAATGTCAATGTATAATTATGATATGATGAGTGTTGATATAATAGTTTCTCATTTGATGTACTATGAAATACACAATTCTTCTATCTTATTTCCCAAATTTTATTTACTTGAAGGAGGTTCATTTTGTGAATTTTGGGAAATTGTTTAAAACATGACTTGTTCCATGCTTAACAACACTAGTTGGGATGCTTGAGCCCTTTATAAGAGAAAATGACAAGTTTTTTATTTGTTATCTTTTTTTTTGTGTGATTATTTGTAAGAGGTGGTGGCTCTAGTTAATTACAAGTTTTTTAACATTTTTTTCATTTTTAAAAGGTGGAAATCATTAGTTTTAGTTAGTTGACATGGCCCTTCATGGGCACCTTTTTCCTATAACAATGTTGGTCAATTCCCCAATTCTAGGAAAAACCTTCAATTTTGGTTTATAGAATTTTCAAAGGTTTGATTCTATGTTTGAAAAAATGGGACCCAATTTTGGTTTTGATTTTATATTTGAAAGGATGATCTTGGTTTCAAATTTTTTCAATTTCCAAATTTGGCAAATTTCAATTACCAATTCCATAACCTCTAGTTGCAAATAACCTTTGGTTTTAGTTCCAAGGTCGAAGACATCAAAATCAATGATGGAAAGAAAAAACGTTAACTTTTACTTTAAGAAATATAAAATTTTACAAAGACTTTAAATGTTAAACTAATACAAACTAGTTTATTATTAACTTTAATCTACACTAAATGTTTACAGAGGATTAAAACCATTTTTTCATTACCATATGGTTTTATGTTTAGGGTTTCTATAATTGTTACATCTACTAGTTACCACTTTGAAATACGGCCTTTCAATTCAGCCCTAGAATATCCCCAATTTGCCCTAAATTTTCCCAAATAGATCCCTTAATTCCACCTTCAAATACCCTTTCAATTCAACCTCAAATGTTTCTGTACTTGTGCCTTCAAGAAAACTCCGAATTCTACCCCAATTTCACATTTCAAATATTCCTAAATTTTCTCTATTTTCCTTTTTAGTAGGTAGCCATTTTCAGTCAGGCTTTCCTTTTGATGGTCATTAAACCACATACCTCACAAAAGTGAAAAAAAACCCTATTATAGATATGGAATTATTTTTTGTAAGACTATTTAGGATAAATATTAAAAGGCGCGCAATTTTATTTTAAAGATTGTGAAAGTTCAATGGTTGAATGTTTTTACCTTTTTCCTTAATGTGTAAGGTTCCAGTTTTCATTAAATCCCTGCCCACTTCGAACTAGAATCAAAGTTTTTTTCAAAATTTTGGTTTGGGTATGGCTTTCAAACCATCTTGGAACTAGACCTTGGGTCCAATTTTGGTTACCTTCAATGCTAAAACCAAGGGGGTTGCTTCTCACTTGGTTCTTGGACTAATTGGCTTCCTAAATCAATTTTGGTTAAGTTTTTTGGAATTGTTATTGGGTAACTTGCTAACCGAAGTACACGACATACCCTAGGTGAAATTACCCTTTATGTTGGCAATTTTCATGTGAGAGATCAAGGGAATAAGGTTGACTTAAATCTTCAAGAGGTTACAACTATAGTTAGAAAATTGCATAAGGACTACATGGTGAATGTTGAAAGAAACAAACATGATGAGAAGGGGGACAAATATAGCCAAAAAATGATTAGAAAATAATAATAAAAGTTTGACAACTTTGAGCTTGAAGTGAAGGAGGACAAACATGTACATAGTGGATTTGATGGTGATGCATTATTACACTTTGAAAATCAAGAGGATGATGAGTTGTTAAAAGATGGCCACACAAGTGTTGAGCTTCAAGGATCCATGTCATTGAAAATTAACAATTTGGGCACAAAACATGGAATTAATAAAAGTGGAAGTTCAAGTCTATGGAGCGGGGTCAAATTGTGATAAAAGGAGTTAATGTTACGATAACCAATGTTTATCTAACATGTTTGAAAATCTCAAAACTTAAATTAATGTTGGAATTTGTGTGTTGTATTTGTATGCTCACATTTTTAATATATTAATCTAGCATTAAAATAAGTTTGAAAATAATCCAATAAATATAAAGTATATTTAGCACTTTAAAAGCCCAAATATAGTGATTAATAAGCTCAAAAAACATAGTAAAACAATGTATTATCTAGAATGTATTTAATCACAATGTTCATAGTTTTAAAAATTGGTCATAACATGCCTTAGGACATCACGATGGGCTCTTTTTATCACAATTTGACGTAGTGAAGAAAATAGTTAAACCAGCAATGTGTATATATTGTTTAGAGCACTCATACATTATTTCAAGTTGTCATTCATTCAAAACAAATGTGAAATTGTCCCATTATATGTGTAAGTTTTCTAACTAGAATCCTATTTTTACATGTAGAACAAAAATTACATAAAGTTTATACCCATTAAAGTTTTGTTTATTTTTCATTTGAAATCCATTTAAAATGAGTTGAATGTCTTGGTAAAATCTGCTCCAAGTCCATGGTTGTAATAAACATATGACATTTAGTACATCATACATACTCCTTAAGCTCCAACTAGCTTAAGTTGTCATTTTTTGGGATCAATGTATATAAGTTGAATTAATTTGCAATACAAGGTGCCATGAGTTTTTTTTACATGTTTTTTTTTAGTTCTTGTTTAATTATGCTGCATTGTGGATTCTTGCATTCATGATTACATGCCCATGATTTTGTCAAATTTTTGTTGGAATTGTGTATGTTCAACAATGACAATTGATCGTAATACATAAGAATCCATGAATCCACAATTTTGTCCATTTTTTTAATGTATGTTTTGTTTGCAATTGAATAAATTGACATAACATATGATTTGTGCCAAATGCATGTTTATTTTTGAGTTCATAGCAATCCTAAGTTCCATATTGATTTGTGAACTGTGAGCTTACAAGGAAGATAGACATGATTGCAATTAGAAGTTCATGAAGAAACAATTTTGCTACTACTTTAGAGCACTTTAGTTGTGAAGGGGTGTCTTAACAACTAGGAGAAAGTTTCACTAGAACATACATGGTGAATATGGATGAATACAAAGCCATTTTGGGGGGGGAGGTTAAATATCATATCTTTAGTGGTAAGAAAGGTAGTGTATTCTTGTGATAAGAAGGGTAGTGTATGGAAAGTAGTTAACCATGCTACACAAGTTTTGTTATTGAACAACCTTGTAATATTTGGTTCAAAACCTTTATGATATGATTGGTAAAGTTGAGCCTCTTCAAGGTTAGCTTGGATCTTTGAGTCTCTTTGTCAAGTTGTGTTTTGTATAAGCTCTCATCATCAATGTTTATGTAAAACTATAATCATTAATGTCTATGGAAAGTTCTAATCAAATTATTGTTTATGAAAGCTTTGGTCATTAGTACATTTATGCAACTTATTGACAAATGTAGTTTAATTCAGTGTAGATTCTAAATTAAGTACTATGCCCCCAACTCCAAGGTGGGATGTCAACTTTGCGCTCATCAACCAAGGACAATAATATTTAGAACTGAAAATGTAACACACTTGTAAAATAATATCTTGTAATCATGATCTTTCATTTGGATAGCAATGACCTCTAGTGCACATGCCTTCACACTTTGAATATGGTTAAATAATATATCTTTTGATACCTCAATCTTGTGACATTTGTGAATAAAACATGACAATTTTTTTTTTTGTGGACTTTTAAAAATATATATATTTCATAGGGGATTTGGAGTTTATGAGCAACCCAAATAACTACAAGTTTGTCAAAATGACCAATCTTTTTATTTCTTGCATATGTTTAAACTCACATCTCATCAATAGTTCCTTCTTTGATTCAATGTTTGTGATTTTGGCATCCAAAGAAAGCTCCAACTATGGTCAAATATTACAATTATTATTTACTTGTCAATTTTCATACATGATAGGAATGTGGTTTTTTTAATGTATGTGTATGTTGCCCAATGTGTGCAAAATCTATGTAGTCTTTTCTAGTATGAAGGGAAAAAACAAATTAGCTTTCATGTGTTAGCAAACAATTGAAAAATTGGAAGAACAAAAGTTCCAATCATAACATTGAAACAAAATCATGTACAAAAAAAGTAGTACTAAAAACATCAACCTTCAAATTAACTATATATATATATATATTCAAATTTCAATAAAATGCAAAGATGGTTGAATTTCAATGCTCACAAATTTTCAAACATAAATTAGCAATATATGGGCTAATGTTGTTTACATCCAATGCCCATATCAAAATCAGGCATTGGATGTTGATATATAAGTTGAAGGTTTAAAGTTGACCATAATAAGAGGTTTGTAGGTTAAATATGAATAAGTAGAAAGTAAATTGATTGAGATTTCAATATAATTTACAATTGACCAAGATTTCATAGTCTACAATGTTGTTGAAAGTCTTACATCATTAACAAAATATAAACATGTACCATAATGTTTTTTTTAACAGTGATTTTTAAAAAATGATTCCATGGCTATTGTGATGGTTGTTGTAAGTAAGTATCAAATGGTGAGCTTTAGCGATTTGAATGTGGTTTAAGAGCTTGGCCAAGTGTTATTGTAGCTTCTCCTTGTCACAATCTAATACGTTAACATTAATTGCAAGTCACATATTTATGTCAACCTATTACACAATGTTCATCATATTGCATTGACACCTAAAAACAAGGTAAGAAAATATTATCTTGTTTTTTCCTCATGTGTCATATACTCATGTCTCCTTTGAAAATGCTAAAAAGGAATCAACCATTGGCCAATGTTCTCCATAACATAAATTCCCCCTTCCCCCATTCATAAATTGTTGTGTGCAAAATAGAAAAATATCAAGCTTGAAAATTGTTGTACATAAATGAGGTTGTGTGAAACCATGGGTATTTTATACAAAAAAAGTTGATGAAAAAAGTCAAGTTTAAAAAGAGATAAATTTTCATGAAGACACAAGAAAGTACATTCAATTTTTACTTAAATTTTGTTTTGAAACCACGTTGCTTTCCGTTGGGTTTATATTGAGTTGAATACAAAATTTAAAAAACTTTGGAATAATAAAAGTAGGGAACAAGTACTTTCGAATTTGACTGGCCAATATGGTGTTCAAAAGTACTTTTTCATTAGAAAATTTAATGAAATAAATTTGAGTGAAGTTGTAAAATAAAGATCATTGTATATTCAAAGGAAGGAAAATAAATAAAATTTACTTTCTTTTTGGTAGAATATACTTGACACATATTTGAAACAAATGTTACACTACAAAAAGTAGGTTTGAAAAGCTATTCACATTTAGAAAAGTCTACTTTAAACTTAATTTTACAACGTACTTTTTTTCATCATTTAAGTAAAAATATTAAATGTATAATAATTTTATGATGGGTTTTAGTCCTACTTTTTGTTAGCTTGACAAGTAGACCACCAAAATAATTGAATTGTATACTTAACCATGCTTTCATTTGGTCCAAATGTGTGGTTAAATGATTGCAAAACTTTTGATTTTCTTGAAGTTAATTATAAATAAGGTTTTTTTTTGTCCTCCACACTACCTAGAACTATCATAATGATATTTTTTACAAGCTTCAATATTCAACCAATCTCTAAGTTACAATTTGGCATTACAATCCAATCGACCTAAAAATGTGGCCCTTCAATCAAATGATAACCAATATGGGGGATATATGATCCCAATTAGGTTCATATCATGACCCTAACCTTAATCATACACCTTGGGCTTGCAACCAAGGCTAAGGCACGAGAAGGGAAGCCAATTGGGAGAATGCTTTAGGATTCAAATACACTTTCACAACACCTATGGAATTGTGCAAGGAATTGAATCCCAACATTCCCAAGTGGGTTAAATGTTTTTGAACAAAGTTTAAGGGAGCAAACCTTGTCCAAATTGGGCCCTCTTGAAACAAATGTAAAGGTCTTGAAAAGTGAATACCAATTCATATTTTCCATTTGAGATTTGAAATATCTACTATGGTAAAAAAGATGGCCATGAATCAAACTACTAAATCAAAGGTTGCCATGTGAGCCAAATTGTCAAATGAAACGTCAATACTCAAATTGTTGACAATGACCTAACAATCAACCTCTCAACCATTAAAACTTGAGAATTAGGGGTCAGATGACCTTGAAATAAATTGAGCAATATTGGGTTGGGAAGTTCTTTTCAAGGGTTATAATTTTGCTTTGAATAATATATTAATTACAAGTAATACATTATTTATAATTACTCATAACGCTTGCATATGGACTTTGATTTGGGAACTTCACTTGGAGTTCAAGATACTAAGTTTGTCCTAATCCTATCCCAAAGCTGGATAATCCTTAAACTCTATTCCTTCTTTCTTTGTAAGAGTTAAGGAACATGACTTAAGTTTGCATTCTATTACAAAATCATGAATAGACTAAGTTTTTACCCCCAATATCCAAAGGGTTTCAAAATAAACCTATTTCCTACACCTAAGGTTATTTTCTAACATTTGGATAGTAAGCAAATGAGTTGCATAGCAAATTGCAAACATTCAAATTGTTTCAACTTTTTGTAAAAATGTGCAGATCCCAAATTCTTCATTGTCATACTAGAACAAAAAAATTTATCCACCACAATAAAGCTTGAGTATCATGGGGAAATGGCAAAATAAATAAATTATGCCAAAGCTTTTAAGTCAAAGGTTGCCCTTTGGAGTTTCCCTACTTTTATATGCTTGCCAATTTTCCTCTTATTTGGAATGGGTAAGCATGTAGATAGTTATTTCTTTTTAAACCTTTTCCTTTTGATGGGGTGGCAATATTTTTTGCTCACCAACCTCCCTCTTTTGGAATGTATGAACATTTCACTTTGATTTTTCCCCTCCATCCTCCCTCTGTGATGGATGAATTTTTTTCTTCTTTTCTTCCAACCTCACATTCAGCTTGAAACAATGAACATTTATTTAATTTTCCAACCAACCTCTCCTCTAAATCCACCCGCCAATCACCCTCTCCTTTGTAGTTGGACAATTTTTTCTTTTTTCCTTTGCAATCACCCACACAACAAATGATATCATGAAAGTTTCTACCAAATAAATCACTGATGAATTGAAAACTTACTTTGGACTTCTTCAATTTACACTCTCCAGATGTGTATTATGAAAAAAAGCTCTTTTTAGAAAAAAAACTTTTCTCTGTGACCAGGATGAGTTTATCTAAGATTAGCTAATCTTTCTATAAATATTTAACAGAGGATTTAGCTAATCCCAGATTTGAAAACCTTTGATTATACTATCACAATCAGCCAACTTACAAGTCTCCTGGAAATGCTTTTGGTAGTTGGCTCCATAAAGTATTTGTGAAAAGAGGCCACGAGTGTTTACTTTCCCAACTTCATGTAATCACATTTGGTGCCAAAAGATGTGATGATAGTAGCTCTCACGAAGTATATACTCAGCACAACACTTCTTATTGTGTGAGTTACTTGTGCTGCCACCACATATGACTAGTGTGGCTTGCAGTCCCCATTTTGACGTTGAGCAGTGTATTCGGTGGTGGTGGTGGCAGTGCTGCTGCTACCATTTTGTGTGTAGTATTGTTTTGGGATGAGTGCAAAATTTAGGGGAAGAATAAACTCTTGTTATGCATTATATAACTTCTCGCGTATCCTGCTGAAAGCGCTGCTGCCAGGTTTCAGACGTCGTGGTGGTGGTTTTCGGACATAAGATGCACCCTTTGATTGTAGACTTTGATTCCCTGCTGCTGCTTGCCTTATCTGTGCTACTGCATTAGCCTCCATACTTCTCCGTATCACCCCTGGAAAAATGAAACAAGTTGCACCCACAGTTTGAATTGAGCTGAGTTTCATGAAAACTCTGCAGAGTATTGTTTTAATCATTCCACTCATGAGCAAAATGTTTGCAGAGAAATCTCTGCACCCAACACTTTGAAGATAACTTGACAACAATGAATGCAGTTCTAAACCTTATGAGACTACGACTGCTACTCAAACAAAATGAGTTGACAAAAATCACCTTTGATCTACATCCTCATCATAAACTGCAATCAGCCCCAGGGAGACACAATTTTTGCAGAATTTAGAGAGGAAAGGTGCAAGATGTACCAGATGGTGATGGAAGGCGGTGAAATCTACAGGATGCTGATGCAGAAACAATTTTGGCAGGTAAAGCAGTTGGGAGAGTCTGCAAGCGAGGGGAGTCCTCATCAAGGCTACTACTACTACTACTACTATTGCTGGCCTCTGATGTTGATGTTTGATCATGGCTACAGTGTCCATCAGCAGATGAGAAGTACGAGTCTTTGTCTGAGTGTTCATGATCAGCTTCTATTTCTTCACCACTCTTTGATTGCCCTGCAATCAAAAAATTACATGCAAGACACCAATCACCGTTGGCTAATTAGTTTTCCAGTAATATTTGGTTAGTAATAGATGGTGCATAACAAATGAATGGATTGCTGATGTTGGTATGAACCAGAAGTCCATCAATCCCTCTGTTCACAAAGTTGACAGGGGTTTATTGACACCCAAATGTACGATTGCCAAACCTTTTGGATAAACATGAATTTTTTGGTGCAGTAACAAAAGAATAAATCAACACACCCAAAAAACAAAGAAAAGGGTTACAGGATTAATGGGTTTGCATTGGTTTCTTTCAGTAGATTGTTGCAGAAAGATGTATGTGGTTTCAATTTCTACTTACGGGATAATTGAGGAGCCTCTCCATACATTCGGGTAACCAGTTTTGAAACTCTTGCTTCACCTCCAACTTCACTCACTGCACACCAAAAGAAAAACAACATGAAGAGAACATCTGTCAATAACAAAAAAATGCAATGTACACATGAGAAACCAATTACAAATCATGTCTGAAGATGAACAGCTCTCAACAAG
>Ga0209208_10005470_pt1 | contig 17709 bp, 12 predicted proteins | sample S1TSphfallax_3_FD_187694 | JGI IMG/M metagenome (GOLD analysis project Ga0209208, IMG submission 187694) | Host-associated microbial communities from peat moss isolated from Minnesota, USA - S1T2_Fd - Sphagnum fallax MG (SPAdes) (version 2) | ecosystem: Host-associated > Plants > Peat moss >... | reverse complement strand
CGGCTCCGGCGCTTGGCTTTGGAGACAATCGACCTGGCCAAGGACCCCTACTTCATGCGTAATCATCTCGGCAGGTAGTTTACCTCTCTATGCGTACCTCTGTGTGTGTGTGTGTGTGTGTCTGTCTGTCTGTCTGTCTGTCTCTCTCTCTCTCTCTCTCTCTCTCTCTCTCTCTCTCTCTGTTTTTTTAATTACATTTTGACGCTGTCATGTGGTTTCTTTCTTTAACTTGTGTTTTGAATTGAGAGGAAGCACACTTTGTCGAATGCTGAAGAGAGGTGGAAGAGCTTTTCATGGCGTCTATTTTTCTTGGGAAGAAGACGCAGCTATTTCCTTGGTTGAGAGATGGGAGAGGATAATCAATCACCTGCCAGGAAAAACGCAAATGCCGACACAAACGTCGATCGAGCATTGCAGCTTGTGATACCTTGTGGCTGTACTATTCTATACTAGGTTGCGCAAAACTTGGAAGAATCGGAATTGTACTCCTGTATCTGCAAATCAAAACAAGGACTAGACTACTTCCTTAGAAACCTGGCATTGGAAGAAATGACCTAGCTGTGGACATGAAGTGCAGCAGCTTCACAGTATCAATAGACTTCAGTTTACCACCATATCTTTTAAGAACATGTGTCAGGTCGATTCTCTTCTTGGGAAAGTGTGTTGTGTGTGCCCGTTGTTCTTGTATGGATATGCATGTGAGGCATGTATCTTTTTGTTTTCAGAGGATTTTCTTGCTGTTATGGTCTGAAGTGCAGACAGCTTGTTTCCAGGCTTTCTGCTTGGGGAAGGCTTTCTGAGCAGATGTCTGCCTTATCGCAAAAGAGAGCAGAGCTTTGATTAGCATAGCTTTGATGTAAGAGGGTGGGGAAATCTGGTATAGGGCTGAAAGATGAGTGTGTGGAGGAGGGGGTGTGGGGTGCAGTTATGAATGCAAGCTTTGTTTGACATTGCACAACAATGAAGGGAACTATTTGGCCCACACACAAGGCAAGAGACATCAAACGAATTTGGCAAAACGTGCTGCTCGGGAAGCCAAAGATGCCCCTGCTCAGCCCCAGCCAAACAAGCGCAAAGTGAATCCTCGCAAAACAGGTATAAGTTAGACTTTATTTTTTTGTGCATTGTGTACAGCTTTCAGCAATCCAAATGATGTGCTTGAAACCAGTTCAAGATGAAGGCAGAGAAAGCATTTGTTATGTCTTTGGCATTCGTAGGACTAAATCACATCCTCTTGGTACCTGTTTACAGTCAAAATTGGTCGACCTGGCTACCGTGTGACAAAGCAATATGATCCAGAAACAAGGCAACGGTCTCTTCTCTTCCAGGTGTGATCCTCAAGCATTTATACAGTAATCAGCTAATGCAACGTTTTCCCCTGGAGAATCTGATTTGGTCTAAGAGTTTGATGGTCCATGCCCTTTCAGATTGAGTACCCTGAAATTGAAGATGGAACCAAGCCTCGGCATCGATTTATGTCTTCTTATGAGCAGGTACTTTTCTTGGGCCAGATTGTAATTCTGTTTTCCTTTTTTACCTTGTCAATTTCAGAACAGAAGGAGATCTTGGGTTAGTTTCTGAAGGAAATGATACTGCTTTGCCCTTTTGCAGAGGGTGCAACCATGGGACAAACTGTACCAGTATCTTCTCTTTGCTGCTGAGCCCTATGAGATCATTGCATTCAAGGTCATTACTCAACTCATATTAGTTCAAATGGATTTTTTCTGAGCTTCACCTGTGCAAGAAGAGTTAGGTGCTAAGGGATTGGTTCACTCTGCATTTTTCCACATGTGAACAAACACAGATATGTACAGGGTGCAGGAAGCCGTAACTACTACACTCTATGTAACCCTCTCTATGCCTTGGGATAGATGCTTGCTTTTACAGGGACAAACTGAAATGAAATGAAGCTTACCCTTACAAGGTCATTGCAGCTTGAATGAGGATATTATTGGCCAGGTCTCTTGATTTCTAGTCAACATCATGAGTGAGTGTTCCCATTGCTTATGGCAATGGGACAGAAACTCAGGATACAGATTTTGCACAATGTTTTGCCCAGATTTTGGGCTGGTAGATATATGCTTATCCACACCCTCTGTTGGGAGGTGATGAAGTTGGTGGGTAGTCATGGCAGCTTGTCACTGTTATTGATAATGAAGGTGATGGTCTGATGCTTTGTGAGTGATTCTCACACAGTTATGACTGCACTCAATTTCACATTACCTTCAAATTTGCTGTTGTGTACAAATAATTTCATATAAATGTAAACAAAAGGATATATCCTCCAGTTTGACTTTGCAAGGAGGTCACAGATGTGAAGCTCTAGTCACATTTCACCAGCCTCTGCATTCTAGGCCTCCTTTTATGATCTTGTTGCTGATTAGCATGTCTGGCTATACATGTACTGCAGGTTCCAAGCACAGAAATTGACAAAGTAGCAAGCAAGTTCTTTACACATTGGGATCCAGACTCTAAAATGTTCACGGTATGGGATCCTAAAGCCTAAACCCCTGCTGTTGTGAATGAGGTTCCAGTAATGCACTGAAAAAGAATGCATTGCATTGAGGAGAAACACCATGGGTTGATATGACCTTTAATGGACAGATGTGCACAGGAAAAAATGCTTTCAAAAACTACTGTGCCTTGGTTTCTCAATACTCAATGAGGTTTCTGCTAGTGTTAATTGGCCAAAGTCTTATTGCTAAATTATTATCTTTCATGCAGTTACAACTTTACTTCAAAGCAAAGCCTCTGGACTCGACCAAAGGAGGTCCAGCACCAACATCCAATGGCCCTCAACCACCTGGTGGCCCTCCACCGAATCGCCCACCTCCACCACCACAACATATGATGTCAGGCCCACCCCCACCTATGGGAGGTCCTCCACCACGTGGACCCCCACCACAAATGGGGGGCTTACCACCTCAAATGAGAGGTGGGCCCCCTCCTCCCCCACCCCCTATGAATGGGCCCCGACACATGTTTTCTGCTCCAAATATGGGTCCCCCTCAAATGGGTGGAAGAAATTTTCCTTCAGGTCCTCCACATATGGGGCCTCATGATGGACCACCCCAAAATTTCCCTCCTGGACCTCCTCCACAGGGGTATCAGATGGGACCTCCACAAGGGATCAGACCACCTGGGCCCCCACCCTCCAACATGGGCCAGCAGATGATGCATCGGCCACCTCCCCCTCCCCAGCAATAGTTTTCATGTATCTTAAGAGCATTTTGTTAGTTGAACTCAAATACTTCATTAGATTGGCAGGATTGTTTCAGTCTTCATGTGAAGTTTACAGCATCCACCTTGTAAAGTCTTTTAATCTTGAAGTGCTGCATATGTCCTCTGTCACAGCAAGATTTCTGAAGGTTTTCCTTTCTCTGAACAACCTTGATGGGAAAATTGGTTCATGATTTGTAGCACATAATTGTCATTATGCTTTTCCATGTCCAGAAATGCATCCATAGTTAAGGTGAGTCTACCAAATTGAAGTCAGCACATGATATAGCTTATTCTTATTGTGACTAACTGAGGATGCCATATGCATGTGTTTCTTCCATGAAGATGTAATTATCTCCATCCACAAACAAATTTACACTGCACATTCAAGCTCATCCTCTTGGATGAAGATGGCAACAATGTGGTAATTCTCATTCAAGGAGTGATGCCCACCCATCCTATGAAGGCATGTAGTCATCTTTCTGTAACCCACCTATTTGCTAAATGGTAACAAAAACCAATAGTTGCAAGCTGATGTTACAAGGTTCAAGCTGTGTTCCATCATTGACAAAGTGCTGTAACAAGGACATTTTGCAGGAGCCTTAGCTACCAAAAAAGTGCAAGCCATCTTGTCTAGTAGAGAATAGTGTAATCAGGTATAACTTTTGTGAAGAACTACTATACATCCACTAGCCACATAAGTTGATGAATTTCCAAAAGTGGTTCACTTGCATATTCTATCTCAAATATTGGCTAGATATTGTTAGCGTTCCATAATGTAAGATTGATGTCATTTCCTATTCATGATTATTGTCATGAATGACATCCATTGATTTCATCATAGTTCATAGAATGTTTGGGGGAGGTCATGAATTATTAATTCAAGTTTCACATGATAGTTTATCCAATGTAATAGGTCATGATTGTGGAATTATGTTCATCCATGATGTTCGTTTTTCATCCATATTGAATGGAATTCATCAAAAGGCATTCAATTTTCACTTATAATATATCATTTTCATTTTGAAGATTCATTGGATGGTGTGATTTCTGAAAGGCATTAATAACTTCCATGCATCCTCTCAATCATAAATTTATTTAGTCTTTTAAAAGGCTTTTGAATCTTAGGATTACATTATAGACCTTAAATCCTAAACCTTGAAATCTTAATTCATAAAACATTAAATGACCTAATCCTATAGATTTAATTCTTCAACCCTAAACCATGAAGCCTGAAATAGTAAACCCTTGTAATTAAAATCTTAGATTTTACTTTGAATTAAATTAGAAAAAATGTTTTCAAAGAAATTAATTTGGAACAAAATGCTTAGATACATTTAATTAGGCCATGGTTCCCCGTGATTGTTTATTTAATTGAACGGGAAAAATGCCCAAAGGCCTTACTTGAATTAAAGTCGTTAAATTTTTCTAAAAGTGAAGTAAAATTATCCCAAATTTGAAAATTGAACATGTTTTCCCTTGCATCCAATATTTGTAACATTTGCATAACTTTTTGCATGCTTGGTCTTCAATTTGGATTTTTCTACATAAACAAAAAACCATGTAAGAAATGATTGTCATTTATTTTAATTTGCCATCTTTAGCAATTATCAAACCATCGTAAAAGGTCAACAATGATGGAACCATATGTCTTTCTTCAAATAACATATGTTTAAATATGAATTTTTTTTAAAAAAACATCAATTTAAATTATAATCCAGATATAATAAAAAATTACTTGTTAATTTGAGACAGGAAATTTGTTCACTTTTAATGAAATTTGTATATTAATCATGACAATTGTGTTATTAAAGGAATTCAATGTAATTATTTCATAAACATAGTTGAACCATTAAAAAAAAATTACTACTTATGGATTCATGATTTTATTATTATCATTATTATCATTAAACAATCCAAAATGCACAAAAATACTTAATGAAATTTGAAATTTTGTACTTGGATGCATTTAATTGAAATTTGCGTCAATCTTTGGGCCTCGATTTTGTTAAGACCAGCAATTGAATTGTTGATTATGGCACGCAACATATCTTCAAATTGACGTTGCACATCAATGTTTTGGGCCCATTTGGTAAATTCACGGAAGTTCAACATTTTGCCCTTGCACATCAAAGGTTTCCTTCCCATTCACAAGTTCAATCAATAATACTCCAAAGCTATACACATCAGATTTTGTTGACACTTGATGTAAAGTTGGAACCTTTGGGGCCATATATGTTGTTGTTCCCAAAGTAGAAGTTAAAGCCAAATTCCCTTACATAATTTATGTACAATCATTAAACATGTGTGCATGCATTTGAAATATATGTTATTATATATATATAATTACATCCTTTCCATGTTATAATCCATAAATTCCAACTTAAAGTCATGCAACATTAATATTAAAAAAATATTTTAGTTTCAAAAGAAAATTTCAATATATGCACAATAATTTCAACTTCCATGATTATGAATTTATATTTAAATATATGTTATAAATCATATATAACCACATTATTTTCATATTTGGATTGTAATCATTTTTCATCATTATTTAATGATTGATAAAATTGAAATTGGGCACAATGTTCAACATGATTATTCAATGCAAGGCTCACAAAGTTATAATGTGCACATGTATAAAATCATCACAAAATAAACACAATTATGACATGTGACACATACCTTACATTGTTCTCCATCTAATATTTTGACCAACCCAAAATCTGCCAACTTTGGGGTATAATTAGTGTCTAAAAGAATATTATGTGGTTTGATATTGAGATGGAAAATCATTGGATTACATTTATTCAAATAGGCCAATCCATTAACAATTCCGATAATGATGTGCATTTGTTCATGCCAATTTTTAAAATGATTTGATTTATCATCAAAGAGCCATTTATCTATAGATGAATTTGACATGTATTTGTACACTAATATGTGTTTTGTACCTTGAATGTAATAACCAAAAAGTTGAACCAAATTAACATGTTGAATTGACCCCAAAGTGTGCTCTTTTGATATGAAAGATTTCTTTGCACCTTGATTATGAAAGCCATTACCATTTAAGTTCTTAATTGGAATCTTTTTGCCTTCCCAATCACTTTCATACACCTTTCCAAATGTTCCTTCCCCCAAAGGTTTTTGAACTTCATTTTCAGTCATGAGTTCATTAAATGTAAAAAATTTACACTTGAATTGAATGGCAATGCTTCTATCGTAGGTTGGTATTATTCCAACATCCATTTCAACCATTTTTGGTTTTGTGAAACAAAATAGTTATTTGGTTGAAGAACATCAACCTTATCCAAGCCTTCCAATGTTAATTGATAATTATTGAAAATCCATTGTATATCACTTTGAACTACCAAAGTGAAAACATGGTTTGGTTTATAAATATTAGCCTTGTCAAGGTCTTGCAAGGTTCCATAATAAGCTTTCAACATCCTTTTGACATATCCATGTATTCCCAATGTGAATTTTATGTTTGATTCAAGAACATTAGTCTTATCAAGGTCATGTAAAGCTCCTTGAAAATCATGCAACATCCTTTTGACATCCCCATGTATTCCTAAAATGAATGTTTCGTTTGGTTCAAGAACATTAACCTTATTTAGATCCCACAATGCTCCTTCATAATCATTCAACGTGTTTTTGATGTCTCCATGAACACTCAAAATGATTACATTGTTTGATTTAAAAACATCAACCTTGTTAAGGTCTTACAAAGCTCCTTGACCATCAAACAACTTCATTTTGACATATTCACGTCTTGCCAATGTGGTTATGTCATTTGGTTCAAGAACATTAGCCTTGTCAAGATCTTGCAAGGCTCCTTGAAAATCATGCAACATCCTTTTGACTCCCCCATGCAAACTCAAAGTGAATGCATCATTTGGTTCAAAAACATCAACTTTTTCAAGGTCTTGCAAGGCTCCTTGAAAATCATGCAACATCCTTTTGACTTCCCCATGCAAACTCAAAGTGAATGCATCATTTGGTTCAAAAACATCAACTTTTTCAAGGTCTTGCAAGGCTCCTTGATGCAACATCCTTTTTAAATTTCCACATATTCTCAAATTGAATACATTGTTTGGTTTGAGAACATCAACCTTGTCAAAGTCTTGCAAAACTCCTTGAAAATCTTCCAACATCCTTTTGACATCCCCACACATTCTCAAAGTGAATGCATTGTTTGGTTCTAGATCATGACTTTTATTAAGGTCTTGCAAAGCTCCTTGACAATCATACAACCTCCTTTTGACATCCCCATGTGTTCTCAAAGTGAATGCGTTGTTTGGTTTTAGATCATGAGCTTTCTTAAGGTCTTGCCAAACTCCTTGACAATCATAAAACCTTTTTTTGACATCCCCACGTGTTCTCAAAATAAATGCATGGTTTGGTTCTAGGTCATGAGCTTTGTCAAGGTCTTGTAAAGCTCTTTGATAATCATACAACCTCCTTTTGACATCTCCACGTGTTCTCAAAATGAATGCATTGTTTGGCTCAAGAATATAAGCCTTGTTAAGGTTTTGCAAGGTTTTTTTAGAATCAACCATCCTCCTTTTGATTTTTTTTTTATAAATTCAAAGTGAAGACATTGTTTGTTTTAAGAACACTAGTCTTGTTGAGATCATATAATGCTCTTAGATAATCATTCGACTTTTTTTTACATCTCCACATGTTTTCAAGGTGAATGGATTGTTTGGTTCAAAAACATCAACTTTGCCCCTTAAAAATCATTCAACAAATTTTGACATTTGTATATGTTTTCGAAGTGAACATGTTGTTTGGCTAGAAAACATCAACATTGTTGAAGGATTCTAAAATTTCTTGACCTCTTTCAACATTTTTTGACAATTTGTTGGAGAACATAATTAACCTTCTTCAAGTTTTCAAAGGCCCATCAAATTTCAATACTCCAATGTCATTTTGACATTTTCAAACGTTTTGGATGTGAATATTTTGTTTTGTTTTGTGAGTATCAATGTCCTTTGAAGCCTTCAAATTAACTCAAGGATCTTCTCGAAAATATTAGAAATTGAATGTGTTTACAAAGTGAATCCATCAAGTTCAATTCAAAAGCATAAATTATGTTAAAGTCACACAAAACCCCATGATCTTGAATCAATCTTTGATGTTTTCACTTGTTTTGAAAGTGAATGCATTGTTTGATTTAAAAGCAGTAACCTTATTTAAGTACTCCTTGATATACATTCAACATCATTTCAATATTTTTATATATTGTTATGTTTGTTTAAAAATTCAACTTTATACAAGTTTTCAAAAAAGAAACATTGACATTTGTTGACATCCTTTCAAAAATTCCACTCTTGGAATCATGAATGTGTTGTTATTTTCAATGAATAGACTTGATCAAATTTTACAAAACTTCTTGTCAATAATAGAAAAAAATGTTTTTTCAACATTTAACTTACATTACTAAAATGTTTATTAAAATATACAAGTCTTATGAAGATTTTAAGAAGGAAACCATTTTCAAAAGGGAACATCATAATTTTGCAATTTCCAAACCAAAAAGAATGAGAAAAAATAGTAGTGTTCAACCTTGAAAACATTAAGTAAACAAGATATATTGAATTAAGTTTCATAAACATGCTCAAAATTAAAAGCACTTGTAGAATGACTAATTTTTTAGACATGAAATTATGAGAAGAATTGGAATCAAATAGGGCTTAACATCATAGTTTGGAAAAATGTTCATGAAATCGTATTTGAAAAAAAGTAAAGCAAGCTATAAAACTTGATGGCCTACATGACATCACATGTTTGATTATTCAAGAAACCATTTATGGATGAACGATGTTCAAGTTCAATGACATGAATAAATTGATTGCAAATCTTTACATAATCCAAAACAAGATTACTAAAAAAAGAAAAATAATTGACAATCATTTTCAAATTTTGCTTACTTGATTTTCTATAAGATTAAATTGTGATACGAATGCTTCCAAATTTATATATGTATATAAGGAATAAAACTAGGTGTAACAAATAACATCCCAAGCCAATTTGATCTTCATAATATTTAAAGGAAAATGGTCTTAGCATATGATGAACACCAAATCAATGGCCATTGCAAGTTGAATAAACAACATTATAAGCAAATTTCATATCTAGACTTCTAAAACATTTCCCACATGTAAACCTATGAAACAAAATAATTTAATGGTTTTTAAAGTGAAAAAATAATTAAAAGAGAAAAAAGAAAGGACATCAAATAAAGCTAACATGATTGAAGTTTCCCTTTGGAGATAAGGCCTTCCAAAAACCTTAGGAATCTAACAATGTTCATGGTGGAAAAGTAAAATAAAAATATTTTTGGTCATGACTTGAGGAACAATATGATGTTATAAGATAATCACAAATCATAACATGAAATTTAAAAGGAAATAAATATGAATTCTATAAGAAAAATTTGATTCATGACCATATAACCTACAAACTAATGGGAAATTGGATTGTAACATTAGCCCTTATAAAATAAAAAATTCAAAGGCACAAGGATAAAAATAAAGGAACATGTTTGTACTAAATTTATTTTGTTATGCAAAAATAACTAACAAAATTCATATCAATGAGTTATTTATCCATTGTTAATTAACATGTTGGAAAATTAATGCATTAGATAACATTATTTGATCCAAGCATTCATAGAAATGAAACTTGGATAAATATAAGTTTTCATTTTGCCTATATACTAGTAGTCTATTGAGTCATTGTAATTAAGGCAAACCATAAGGCCTTTTGGATGTTCATTCAATTAGTCATGTAAAAGTGGTGTTTGAATGTAATTTAACAAATGGTGGATAATCCTACCCTCGATAAGCTAATAACATGTGCAAACATGTTCTAAATGTAAAATGGGCTAAAACAAAAATAATTAAAAATATATTTTGAATGCTTTTGATATCCTCTTGTTTATATTTCAATTAACACCTTTTGAAAAATCATATCTACAACTAAATTAACATTCTAGAAATGTGTTAAACATATGAAATATGTAAATCTAATGCTTCTTTTAGCATCATAATAATATAAATCAATTTTGTATAAATTCATTAATCATGTAGGTGAGTAGTTGATGCCCAAATTTTTCTTATAAATGTTTCGTCCATGTGTTAAAATGACAAGGTTACATTAATTACTTCTTAAACCAAAGGAAACAAAAACAATATACAATTTGTTTTGTGGCACTAGACTTTACAATACATTTACAAATGTTCTATACATTTCGACATTTCATTGCCTACATTTTACCATAATGTAATCATGCCCAAAGCTTTCAAGCATGGATTATTGACCAATCAAAACAATCCAATCAACATAGTTTTTACATTTAGGTGAAAACATGGTAAAGTATACATAAAAAGTAGTGTAAGCAACAAAATATTGGGGTTTTTAAATAAAATACTAACAAGTAGATTTTTTATGGGGATAATAATAATATTTTTTGGTACATTATTTCTTACCTTTTGTTTGCATGAACTTCAAAAGCTAAATTTTAATAGTCATGGTTTTAAAAATTATTTGCAATTTTTGCATTGGCCTTAAAATGTGTGGAAATTTGAAAAATAAAATTTAAGTACTTGAAAGTAGGTGAAATGTTTTTACAAGAATTTGGTTTTGGGCAAAAGCATACTAAGCCCCCAAAAATTATAATCACAAGTATATTTTTTTGCAATTAATTTTTTTTTGGTAACGTATGAACATCACATTTTAGATTAGTTTTTTTTTGTTTTAAGTATATATGATTAGATTTAAACTTAATCTAATCAATTATTGTGAAAAATCCAAATGTATGTAATATATTTGTGACAAAATAATACCCATCACATAGTTTGAAAATTTGAATATATATTTCAAAACTAGGGCATGGATGGAATTTTTGGGCGAATTTTTTTTGGTGTATGATATTGATATACATCAACTAAATTTAAGAAAAATAATAATTTAAGTTTTTGAATGAAATTCCTTTCAAAAAATGTGTTTTTTTGCATTTGTTTTAACAATGAATGCATAATAATATATAATTTTAAAGGGAAAACCCACTACCATATCAAAGAGGAGAAGATTTTATAAATGGGCATTGCATTATTTTTAAAAAAATCTTTTGTTTGGTAATGTTTCATAAACCACAAACATTAGGCCCTATGGTTGTTGGAAAACTATAAGTGATATATTCTATTTACATTGATTTTATTCAATTACTTCCTCATCTAATCATTGGATCAAGATTAATTAAACTCAAAATGAACTTTAAGTTCCAAAATGTTGTTGTGTAATTTCTCAAGTTTTTTACTTGTGTTTAAAATACCAAAGGATGCCATCAAGATTTTTTTCTTACTATGTACTTTAATAATTGTTATACATCACATTTTTTGAACAAAAGTGGATCACCTTCAGTGTGCTTTTAGCCTTTTTTTTCAAGCACCTTAATATTGATGTGCTAAACATTTTAATATAATTTTTTAAGTTAATGAATTTTTTTTCATTAGTAAAATCATCCCCAAACCTTTAAAAATGACATAATTGTTGGAGTTATTTGTGGAGTACTTTTGCAAGTTCAAATGATATGAAAAAAATTGCTTTGAAAAATTAAACTGAAGTTAGAAATGCCCATGAAAAAAAACTAGAAGTTTCATTTGTTTTGAAGTGTTATAGGAAGGTTAGAAGTTTAAAAGACTATTTTTTGTATGTTTTCAAGTAAAAAACAAGGTAACAAATATGTATTGAATATCTTGCTTACACCCATCCTTTAACAACTTTAAGACTTCAAGGTATAGTGCCCCATTAAAATTACCACATCAAAAAAATGTGTATAATTATGCACAACAATGTTTTATTCAAGCAAATCCAAGATGCCAATATTTTAGCATGAACTTGTTATAGAAAAACATAATTCACCCATTCATTGTTAAGATCCCACTTATAAAAATAAACATAATTTAATAAAAATATCAAACAATGTGATTAATTTCACCACACCAAGTTTTTCACAATTGCAATATTTGTTCACCTTTGATTATAAATTACATCCCAAATGCTTCAATAGTCATAACTAAAAACTAGTTTGAAACCTTTTTCAATTTTAAAATGGCAAGGAATTAATTTTTTGTTAACATTTTTCAACCAGTGCCACAACAAGGGATTTAAAAAAAAAACAAGAATCAAAGTAAAATAATTTACTAACATGTTATATGGATTTCAATTTTGTTGTTCAAATGGTTGAAAAGCCTCCTGTTAATGCATGTTATTGATCATAGCTTCCACAAACCTGCATACATTCCTAATTGAAATGAAGTCACAATTTTAAATGGAAGAAAACAAATCATCAAAAGAATTTGGAAAATCAAGTATTTGAATGGATAAAAGTTATAATGCAAATTGGGAGGAAAACAATGTCTTTTGAAGTATTAAAGGAGATACTCCATGGCCAAGGATCTTCAAAATAATTAAAGACCAATTTTATCCATATGAAACAAAACCAAGATAGAAATAATTAAATCTCCATGCATAAAAAGAAATTAAGAGAGGATAAAATGAAATATTTTCCATGTATAAGAAGATGAATCAATTCGTTGCAAAATGTGCCCCAAAAACAAACAAATTTGTGCAAAAAAAAGTTATTATGAAACTAGTAACATCCTTCCATTATTGTTGAAAGAGATTGAAGGTTCCCCACCTCAAAAAGTTTTGAGAATTTTCTCTTCAACAGAAGTGCCAACAGAAAGTGCCACAAAGATGCTATGATGAAATGTTGTACCCAAGACAATAGAAGTGGAACATGTCAGTTGTTTTCCTTTTTCACCCAAAACAACAACTCCTTTCCTTGTCATGTTTTCACTTATGAGACTCCCACACTCTTTCATTACTCTTGAGCCTTCTCTTCGTTCTCCTTTAGCTTCTTCTTTCGTGCAAGAGAAAAGATTGGCTCCTTTTTCTTCCTCACCCAAAAGAGCAACTCCAATCCATTTCATGTTCTCCCCGATGAGTACCACACACTCTTTCTCTACTCACTCACAAGCCTTCTCTTCATTCTCCTTTTATCTTCTTCCCTTGTGCATCTTTCTTTTTAGTATTTGCTCTCAAACTCTCTCAATTCTTGGGATCATACATAATTATAATTTAAGATGCATTCACACTTGATGTTAAGTCAATGTTAAAATTAAAAATCTAGGTGGCATCCTAGGTGGCATGCAATGTTAAATAGGAGATAACTTAATGTTAAGTGAATGTTAGCTTAAAATAAAATTTTCATCGTAAGTAGGATTAAGTCCTAAATGATTAGCATGATGATGATGTTAGGGGACTCAACACTAAAAGTCCCTAACACCAAGTGTGAATGCAACCATAAGTAGGATTGGTAGCCCACCCTAGTCTCCCACCCTAGTTACTACTACTCTTGGAGTCCTCACATGTTCCTTCTGCTTTTCTGGGGCATCAAATTTCAATCCATCTATGGAACTGAACCTTACAAACTGTTGAGTAAAGGACCGACAAGGGGGGCCTGTTCTGGGAATTCAGGTCCTACACTTGGGTCCCCCACTTTTCCATGGGCCCTTCTCATTCCCAAAACAGACCTCTTGAAAGTGCTTAACATAAAGAACTGGTGGAATTTTTTTATTTTTTTTCAAATAGATGGATGGCTATGATTCATTTGAGAAGATTGGACAATTCATTTTTGATCCTTCATTTTGAGTAAACTTACATTTAAGTTGACGTCCACTTTAGAGGCCAACATTTTACTCACCCCTAAACCCTAAACCCTCCAAAGACACTACAAAATTCAATTGGTTGTTTACAACAAAAGAAAAACTCTCAAACTGCCAACATTTACTTACTCACCCCAACTCACTCCAAGCAGTGTTTTTTTTGGGCAACTTGGGTAAAAACTTGGTTTGGTTGTTAATAGGTAGCTTAAAACTTCTCTATACTCTATGGGATGTCTCATGTCATGCATACACCCACCACCACCAGTGTTGTTTTTACACGAGCACCGACTTTGGTTTTTGGTTGCCAAAAAAATGCCTCAAAAAAAATCCAAGTTCACAGTACATGCTTGTTTTGAAAAAAATTGGTTTTGGGACATGTAAAAAATGTATAGGAACATGTTTTGCAAAACATTGAGCAATTATCCAAATACATAGCAAGTGGTACACAACTCTATAAGATCTATCTTGTTTTCTACCACATTGAACAAATCAATGCACAAATGATGTAACTTCATACTATTAGGTCCTCACATGTATTGCATATTTTACAAACCATACATCTTGCAGGATTACCATAGCCTAGGGTCAGTTTCCACATTAACAAAATGATCATCTTGAAAGATTTAGCAGGACAACATCTTGTGATAACTTATTAATCTAGTAGAATTGATATTTGTTAGTGATAAATGACTGGGGAGGCAAACCCAAATCTGGTCAAAAAACCTATCCAAATTTTTTTTTAAAAAAAATCTAGGGGTTGCAACCCAAAAAGATTTGGTATTTCAGCAAAATTTCACCCCCCAAAAAAAAATTGGCTGGTATTCAAAGGAAATAAATAAATAATCACAACAAACAGAAATCACCAAATATGTGATTTTCTGAAAAGAAGAAAGGGATGAAAGTGGTTAAGTTTTCTTTTGAGTTTTTGGTTTCTAGGTTGGCAGACAATGCAATGTGTGTGAAGCAAGGCAACCCAATGTGGGTCGGCCCACTGGATTTTGTTTAATGCAATTTTGACTAGATGAGGATACCTCTGCAAAATAGTCCGCTAAGTTAGTTTGTGAAATAGGATCTTTCAAGGAAGTTTTTTTTAAGTGCTTCTCATGTTGGGATTGGCACCTAAGTCCAAACTTTGCTAAATAGGATCTTTCAAGGAAGTTTTTTTTAAGTGCTTATTATCATGTTGGGATTGGCAACTAAGTCCAAACTTTGCTAAATAGGATCTTTCAAGGAAGTTTTTTTTAAGTGCTTATTATCATGTTGGGATTGGCAACTAAGTCCAAACTATCGATGGCTGAATTTTCAGTTTGCCAAGTAGGTGGAGAAGCTTCATATGCTGAGAATAACTGTACAAGTCGACCTAAATGTTTTTTTATTCGTTGCTTTCTCAAATGCACACTTAGTTAGCCGCTCCCCCCCCCCAGGTTGTTATGATATGGACCGGGTTTTTTTTTTAATGAGGACATCCAGGGTTCAGAGTCTGGAGGGCCGGCAATGAAAATATTAAATAACAAAACAACTTTTGGTTTTGTGGTCTAGGACCCATTCAAAATACGTCCCCAATACGATCTATAAATGGACCCACCAACTAAATTCATGTTTCTCCTTCTTTTGTGTGTGTGTGTGTGTGTGTGTGTGTTCAAACCATATTTCCATTTCTGAGTACTTCCTGTAGGTCAAATTTTATTCATAGAATTCAAAATTGCTAGTTCAAGGTCCAATCCTACACATGTTGCTTAATTCATGTACAAGTTTGAACCCCCTGCCTAATGCACAGGTGTGTGTGTGTGTGTATTTGACGGTACATATTACAAAATTACAATTACAAACTACATTTCCAAAACCTCTCTACGTTCTTGTATGTCTTCGGGCATTGTGTGGAGAATATATGTTGAGTTTGTTACCGATATTGACATCAAAATCTTGAGGGAGACCCAGCTATTTTGTACATATGGGGGAGCAACAGGCATGTGTGACATATTTAAAATGTATAATGCAATTGTGAATGACCTCATACAAGTACCATTGTGGTTAGGTTCAACCATGCATGGTTAATGCCGTTTCTACCCTCACCCCCTTCCCAGTTGTACAAAATCTCCCTTATTAATGTTGTAGTGTTGTGTATGGACTATGGAGATGCTCTAATACTCCGCATAGTCTTCCCTACAACACAATTTGAATTTTCAATCGTGATCTAATGCCATAATAGGGCTTTGATTGAAAATTGGTGGCACCTCAATTTGAAATCATTGTTGTTTCATGAAGTAATAAGGATTACCAGTAGAGGATGTGTGGATGACCATGGGGATGTGTGCTGATGGATGTACGTTACCATGGGTTGAAAATGTGAAGCAAGTTAAAGTCCGGAAGTTGTCCATAACAAGGGTGATTTTGTAACATGATTGTTGAAATGAACACATCGGAGAAAGGAAATGGTGCAAGAAAGCTATGCTATTTTTGACAACTTCGTAATGAACCCAACATCATTGGGCATAGTGTGTAAATTTTTTTTGCATTGTGGCTTGGAATGTCTATGGGTAATGGCTATCAAAATGACCCAATTTGTACAAAAGGTCAGTCACAAAATAATATGTTAAAAAAATGTCACGGAAATATTGTTCACCATGCAAGGACAAAGAAGTAGCTAAGCATTTGAAAGCATTTAGTAGCCAAGGTGACAAAAACCTACAAGTAAAACACAAGTTTTTTTGTTATAAGGGAGGGCACCTTAGGGAACATAAAGCCACCTAAAGGTCCTAAGTACGGTCCAAGCACATGGAAGGAAATGATACTTGGCTTTACCCTTCACAAAAAAAAGTGTTGAAGTCATTTCATCATATCACAATCTAGTATCTCTGTCTTCCATGACTTAATGCCACCAACTCAAATGAGGAGGATCCCCATGGACTCAAATTGAAAGTATTTTCTCATGTTTTTCCTATTGATCTAGCAAGATACCAAGGGATGATAAGTCTCCACATGCGTGCTTCATGTAACTTATAGTCAGAATTTGGAATTGTATAATCTATTTCTATGAGAATCCTAGAGCACAAGTTACAATTTATTTTTGGTGCATACCGTAGTACCTTGGCCATTTGAACACATGTTTGTCAAATAAATTAATTATTTTTGAAATTTTCATTTTCAAAAAATGAAATCTTCCTAAATATTCATTATTTTTCATCCCAACATTTTTTGATTTGGAAGAAATTATTTTTGAAATTTTCAACATTTATAATTTCAACATTTATGAGAATAATATAATTAGTCTCGAATTGGCCAAGGTGCTAAGGTAGTAGAGATATCGGTAAAGTAAAGGAAAGACAGCACCAGAACCCTGAGTTTGGTCATAGTATCTAGAAATTATTGATGTCTAAAGGAAAAGTGTTGGTCGAGCACTCGGTTGAATTGTTCTGTGTACAGCACTTGGAGTGGAATTTCCTAGTGTATTTGGAGGGCACCTCATATCCATGAATGTCCTTCCTATAAACTAATCGGTGGAGTAGAGGTAGACGTTAATTGTAACACCCACACTTTTATGAAGGGGTATTAAGCTACTTTACAAAGGAACCCCACACCAAGATTTACTCCATGGGGATGGAAAAAATAAGAATCATCCATACCTAATTCATCTGGCCTAGTTTCTATGTTAGGGTTAATCAAGGTATACCTTAATCACGAGTTGTAATACTCAAATGAGATAATAACTCAAGGTAAGCTGCTCAATTACTATTTTCTGAAATATAGT
>Ga0209208_10005468_pt1 | contig 17711 bp, 10 predicted proteins | sample S1TSphfallax_3_FD_187694 | JGI IMG/M metagenome (GOLD analysis project Ga0209208, IMG submission 187694) | Host-associated microbial communities from peat moss isolated from Minnesota, USA - S1T2_Fd - Sphagnum fallax MG (SPAdes) (version 2) | ecosystem: Host-associated > Plants > Peat moss >... | reverse complement strand
GAAAAAAAAAAAAAACACTAAAACTCTGAAAAGGTTTCACCACATTTGGACTCTGATTTTAGTTTGATAGCATTTTTTTTAACTAGTTTTTTTAATAATTTAGACAGGTTCTAAAAAGCATGTCACCATTTCATGCTAAATCCCCAACATCAGAAAATTGGGGAAAAAAAATATCAGTGCTTGTTGGTTTTTTCAGGCATCGTGTAAAGAATCATGTGAAAGACATATTACATCCTCTGCAAGAAACCATTTGAAGCTGGATTGGATCCACCAGAATTACATGGAGTGGGTAGTTGCAATTGCAAAGTGTCAGAACCAACTTGACATCTTCGTGTGAGAGGGCAGAGAAGTGGAAGTGGATTACTGTATGACGAAGATCTTCCATCCCCCATCCCCCTGGTTTGAAGGCTATAACTTGGTTGCAGTCCTGGTCCACAAGGGTCGCAGTGTAGATTCAGGGCATTATTATGTGGCTTGGGTCAAACAGGATAGTGGGAAATGGATAGAGTTTGATGATGAGCAGCCCATTCTGCAGAAAGAGGACAATATCACAAAGCTTTCTGGAGGCGGTGACTGGCACATGGCATACATTTGTTTGTACAAGGCTCAAGTTGCTCTTCCACACTGAATCATATATCATTAACCAGTTGGATGAATTGGTCTAGACTTGGAGCTTCGCATTTGAGCATGCATGAGGGTTCATAAAAGTCTCCCCAATGCTCTGCTGTTGTGTATATTTCAAGGACAATCTGTAGTAATTCATTTGAAACAATGTGCTCTTGTAGCATTACTAGTCTCAGTATGGTTGTTGACATACAAGGCACAGTGTGAGGGTACTGAATCATCCATGCTTTTGAGATAACTTTTCTGGGGATGAGGGCCTTACTATTGACTTTCTCCCAAGTACAGAAGTTAGTAATGAAATGAATCAAGAAGATCTGTCTGGTTTTTAAACTTGCTATATGTTTTGTTTCAGGAGTGTGTTAGTATTGGTGTTTCTTACATCACCTGAAGTCCGTATATTGTTGGATCCATTGCTGAACTTAATGTTTTTAGCAGTTGAACCCCTTTTCAGTCCTATCTCCCACAATTCCAACAAAGAGTGTATCAATGCATACTTCAGAATGAGCACTTGCTGAATAGACTGTACTCTTGTGGTTTAGTACTACAACAGGTGGTGGACTGACACTCAGGAGGTTATGATGGCACTCATTGTTGTGTTACCTTCAAACTTTTGTTGGGGACTTTCTCTGCAATCCCATAGATGTTGTACAGTAATAATACTTCAAATGAAAATTGTCATTTGCACCTGTTCATGGATTTGCTTTTGGTGTATTCATGTCCGGGTAACCTCTGCAAACATTTTCTGATGTGGTTTAGTTTACATTGTAGCTTGAAGGCAATAGCAAGAGATAGTTGCTTGCATAAATGCTCGTCTTGTCCCTTACTCCATGTAGACACGAATTATAGTATTTCTTGTCCATGATGAGGCGCTTTGATATTCTTCAAAGTAGCACTATCTCTTACAATATTCACATGCTTTTCAGCTTGATTGATGCTTTGACAGTGCAGTTTTAAGCTTGCAGCAGGTCAGTTTGTGATTGTCTTCAAATTTGCCAAAATTCATTGGTTGTAGATTCAGTATGAGAAGTTAATTGGTGACAGATTTTTTGGTACTGAGAGCTTGATCAATTTTCATGCACTGATTTGTGAGGTATAAGAGACTGCAAAGGAGATGAAATCTGACTGCTGAGGAAATTTGTTGTCACTGGTCCATACTTTGTACTCTGCTGTTCAAATCTTGTTGCTTCCTTCTATCAGTTTCTCAATCTTTCTCTTCAGAAAGTCCAACAGGTGCAGATTGTTGCAATGCAAGAGTTGCAATTGAAATCAACATCAGATTCTCACAAGAATTCCAGAGTCCTCTTTCTCTTAGGGGACTCAAAATATCGACCTGAGATTGCTCTTTTAAGAGCATCTCCAGCAGCAACAGTAAAATGGCTTGTGTGTCAAATTGTTGATGAGGCAAGTGCCACAGTGGTGTGAAAATGGGTTTGCCCTTGTAAATTTGTGCCTGGATAATGGAGGCTTCAAAAGATTGGCAAACAAAATGATTTCTTGCAGGTCCTCCTTCATCCCACCCATCATGCTTCCACTAATTGTCTTCAATCCTGCAGATCCAATTATCACATGTGTAAGAAGACTTCCATGTTTCCTTGTATACATCTTCAAGTCAGGCATTTTATGGGTTGCATATCAAAAGCTACAACAAATTTGATATGTGAACATGCAAGTGTCCAACTCCCACATGGAAAAGCATGAATTTGTGGGTATGTTGACCTCATCACCTACCTGTCAACAATAGCACAGGTGTGAACTTCATCTCGGGAGGTGCAGAAACAATTGTGATTCTGCCCTCCTGCTTCAAAAGTGATAGATATGGATCAAGTGGGTACATCCCTGATGCTGTATCCACAATAAAAATCTATGCTCCCTGCACCTTCAACATTCCAACCCTTCCTGTAAGTCAATTTCAGAAGTTCACTTATAATGAGAACTGATCATAGAATAGGCCCAAACCTTTCTTTAGAGTTTGTTGAAAGATTCCACCATTTTGCATTTCTTCTTTGACTGATGAGAGCAAGCCAAAATAATAAAATCAAAGTCAGACTATCAATTCAATGGTGGCTACATCAAACTGAGAACTTGTTACCCAACTTTGAACTCTAGATCCTGAATGTCTCAGCCTGACCTTGAACCCACAAATATAATTATGCATCTCACTTGAAGCACAACAAAATCCAGACTGGTAGAAAGTTTTTAAAAACCCTCATGGCAGCTTCATCTTTGCTGACTGTGAATGCATCAGCTCCAAGAACGCAAAGAGCCTCTCCCTCCTTAGCCAGTGATGTGCTGAGAACAGTTACATGGAGACCAAATGCTTTGCCAAACTTAACTGCCATGTGGCCAAGCCCACCTAACCCAATTACACCCCCCAAGCTTTTACCTGCTTGGTTCATATGGTGGCGCATCATTGGGCTGTCAACTGTGATTCCTGCACACAAAAGTGGTGCTGCAACATCTGATGCCAAGGTATCTGGAATTTTTGAGCAAAACCTGAACATAAAATCATTTCCACAAGTATGGAATTTTTGTGATTAAATCCAACCGAAGTTCTGAGCTCCATATTTAGTCCTACCCAAATGACAGTCTTTTAGGTGCATGCATTGAAGCTGCTTTCCAATATACTTTCAGACAGAAAATTTCAAGACAGTAACTAATGCAACAGGAGAAAATTGGAGAGGATGCAGTATCCCTCTCACCTTTGATGAGTGACCATGGCATTAGAGAAGCCTCCTTTAGTGACAGAACCATCAACATCAATGCCATCATATGTGAGAGTCGGGTGCTTCAGAAAAGAGTTTTCCCTGTTCTTGTTGCAATATTTACTCTTGGCAAGAGTAGCATATAGGCCCAACACCTACACAATCACGTACTTCAAACTTCTTGACATTGTCACCAACCACCATGACAATGCCTACAACTTCATGCCTAAAATTGCAGCACAGAATTGACATGAGTATCTTGGTTTAAAGTTCAGAAGCTGCTCATCATCATCATCATCATCACAACCAGGATAATATATGCCAACCACCTTATACCTACAATCATCAATAGCAGGATGCATTTTTGCAGTCTCAAATTTGCTCAGGCAGCATGTATGCACCATGAGAGGAACATGCAGCAAGATGAGCAAAATTTGAGATGGATTTTCTAATAACAAAACAATTGCAAAATGTAGTGGAATAGAATGCAGAGTTTGGAACATACATACCCAGGGACAATAGGGTACTGGGTAGTGCCCAGTCTATTAAATACCCATTCGACCTCTGCAGAGCACACCCCGCAATGGGTAGTCCAGAAAGTCACATCATCTGGCCCTGGAATCCTGTTGCAACAGACAGACTGAAGTCTTGAGTCATGATCAGAGTGTCTTGAAAGACCTGCAAAATCTTCGACACAGCAGCCTAGCTGCACCAAACAATAAGACGCAGGAAGAGAGAAGAGAGAGAGAAAGCCCAAAACCCCAACCTGCGCTTGAATTCGATGGGCACCAGTAGCCCTTTGTCATTATGTGCTCCATATCCTATGCAATCCATTAGGTACTCTGCAGATAATTTCCCCCACACTCAAAGCCTGTTAACGCGTTGAGCTTCTTTTTTCTACAACGTTAAGAACGCTTGTCATAATGGACTTGAGCTGAAAGTTTGCATTTTTCAAGTAAGGGATGTCAAGGAAGGAAAAACTCAAAAGAGATCTATCCATGTATCAAGTCTTGTGTTTTTCTTGTGTTTTGCATGTTGCATAAATCCGTTGAAACCGATTTCTGACATGTTTCAGAACTCCTGAACCTCAAGCTTCTTCTTCATGCTCTTTCCCACTCAAACCCATTTCAAGGAGCCAGTTGGATTGACACACAACAGACGGAAAAAGTCCGAAACTTGGAAATTATCTGTGCAACTGCCGCCACAACTCCTAAGTGTGCATAAATTCATTAGCAAAAGTACCCACCTCCAAATTTATATTTCCCGAGCACTACAGAAGGCCGTCGAGAAAGACTATGAATCGACAAATGCTGGCAATAGATCAATAATTTAGTTTTTTCATTACCTATAATACTTAAGTAATATTATTATCATATTAATTTATTCTGAATTTTTTCATCGAATTTATATTTTTTAATCCAAATAAATTAAAATAAAACAATTATACTTGCCCAAAATAATATTTAAAAATACTTGAAAAATAAAACTTGAAAACTTCACATACATATATTAAACATGGTTGATTTAGCAAAACTTAATTTAGCCATGGTTAGTTTTAGCCAAATTTAATTTAGTAATAAATTAATTTGGCCTACCTTAATGAAACCATGGTTAGTTTAGCCATGGTCAATTAAATGTTGTAATTACTTTAACCATGGGTCATTTAACCACAATTAATGTAATTTTTTAGGTAATTTAACCATGGATAATATAATTTTTTAATTAATTTAAGCCATGGTTAGTTTAAGCTAGCTTTAGTTAGCATGGGTTAATTTTAATACTAGATGCACATAATACTACTATACATAACCTATTTAGATATATTAAGCATACAAATTAAGTATGTATTGGTTTAGACAATTATTTTTATGACACGTGTCCATTTTATGCACATTTAGTTGCATGTTAGTTGCACACACAACCATATGGCACAAAAATTGTATGGTACCAAATTAATTACAAACATGACTAATATAGTTACAAACAACAGCTAATTACATGTTAGTTGCAAATGATAAGATTTCTACTAATGCATTAAGAATTTGTTTGGATTGCATTTCAAAATGACAAAATGCCTTGGACATTTGTGTTGTCAAAACAATTATTGTCCTTTGTTTCAGTGTTTTTCTACACATAATGAAGTTTCTTGGAGTGGGGATAGTTCGTAGCTTCCAATATCTAGGCACTATTTCATGAAATCCCCAATTTGTACCATCAACTATAAGTTCTACAATTCTTCCCCACTTGTCTACAGACTTGTGGTTCCAAAATGTACTATGTTGTTCACAAATTTCCAAATCCTTCAAGAGTTACAATCCACTTCGACACCCATGGCCATCCAGTTGTAGATAGTAAGTGTAGAGAATCCTTCCAAAAGATGAAAAGCATGGTTGAAGACAAAGTCTATCACATGCCAATTACTACCACTTTAACCATTATTTTGTCTACGAATAAGACATTTCTTTTTTGTCACTTGTTTAATGAGGATGGAAAAGGTTTGGTGGAGGTTCTCAAAGGTCAAAAACTTGATCAAATGATGTTAAAGTTTGTTCCTTTGTGCTCCTTTGGCATACATAAGTTCATTGCTTCACTAAAGCATTGTCTTAGTACCTTTAACTCCATTGACTATATCCTAAAATTGAAGACATTGTCTCGTTTTGATTATATTCAAAACAACTATTTTTTTAGTCAACAAGTTGGGTTGAAGGTTTATTTGTTCAAGATGTCCATCAATGGAGCTACGTTTAAATTTTGATTTGGTCCAACATATACAAATGGGCGACGATTTGCAAAATGCATGGATGATGTTCGATCACGTAAAATGTGTTCGACTAAAGGAAAAATAGGTGTTTTTTATTGATCATTATGACTAAGTTTTAGTCACAAATAACATTTGCAACTAAAATCTCATTAGTCACCTTGGACAAATCGCATGTAATATTAGTTATAAACAACAAGGGATATTAAATGAAAGAAAAAAATCAACAAATACAAGTTCATCCTTTGACTTCATTGTACACGTATTGTCACATGCAATTAAGATGCAACTATTTTGGTCACAATTGAAAACAAATGATGTGTTGTCACATGTCCCAATATTTAATTGTTTAAATTATTATTATTATTATCATTATTATTATTATTTTGAAATAATCTATGATGTTCAATTCAAATGTTTGGATGATCTTATGTTATGACACATGGCCCAATGTAAATATGCCATGTCGCACTTTTAAATGATTTTTTACAAAAATATTAATATTAAGTTGGTAGGTACATAAATAGGTGCCTAAAAACCTAGACTATATATGTACTCATATAGGTATATACTTAGGTAAATAAATAGATAACTAGATAAGTAAGTTGGGGAATTAGGTCAACCTAGGTTGTTTAAAATTGTGCATAATTTTTCTTTTGTTTTGGGTTAAGCCTTTTGATTAGCTCATCCCATGTGCACAAAATTTTTAATGTTAAATTGAATGACCACACCCCTAGTTTATATAATGTTCAAAATACAAATGGAAAACAAACAATATGGGATAAATTTTGAACTTGCAACTTCCTCACAAATTAAATTGCAACTCCAAAACATTTTTCCTGCCTTTTATTTTTAGTTTTTAAATTCATAAACAATTCAAGTACATGGTTCATTAAGTAATTAGATAATTAATTAAATTTAACATCTATTTAAACTTTAAAATATACACTACAAATATTAAATATTCATTACCAATTACATAAATAACTAATTGTTTCTAATATTGAATTAACTAACTATCTAATTAGTCACAAGTTGTCAATACATAATTCATAAATAGATCAATAAAAAAATATTTTAAAATATTTTATTACTTTTAAAAATCTAATTGAATTCCCCATAACATAATTAATGAAAAATATTTTAAATATTTTAAATATTTATTCTCAATTTATAAATAATGAACTAACAATTTTTATTAGAAATAAATTCCAACATGATTTTTTAATTATTTTTTGAAACAAATACATTCATAACTATATAATAACATATATTATTGTAAAAACTTTTATTGCTCAAATATTATTTTTTTGATGTTGGTAATTATTAACTATAAATACAATAATTTGCGAAAAATAACATTAATTATATAAATTCATTTATTTTACTGTAATAATGTAAATTATATAAAATAAAAATCTATGTTGTAACAATAATAATTTTGCATAATTTATAATTTAAAACATAATAATTTATAATTAGTTATAAAAGTGATTTATTATGGATAACACTAATAGAAAAAGGCTTTAAAACTCAATCAATATTTTTTTGAATTGAAATATTAATTTGACATTTAAACATAACAATTTAGAATTCAAATAACAATATTCAAAATTGAAATGTCCATTTTTAGACTCAATTGGCAATTTTCAGGATCCAAAATAATAATTCGGAATTGAAATTTTAACTTTGAAATCAAATAAGTTTTTAAAATTTTGATGAAAACTTTCAGAACTCAAATATTAGTTTTTAGATTCCAAAATAAATATTTAGAATTCAAATATCAATTTTTAAATCAAATAAGCTTTTTGAACTTGAAGAAAAATTCTCAAAGTCAAGTAACAATTTAAAGAATTGAAATAGCAATTATCATATTCAAATTTCAAATTTCAAATTCAAATAAATTATTTTAAAGACTTAAAATATTATTTTTCATAATTGAAATATGATTTTTCCGATCAGTTTTTTCTAATTCTAAATTTAAAAATTCGAAATTGAAATATCAATTTCCAGATTCAATTTTTTTTAAATGCAATAATTATAAAAAGAAATTCAATATCAATTTTCAAAATTGAAACATTGATTTTAATGTTTAAATAAAATTTTCATAATTGGAATTATAAATTAGACTCAAACATATACTTTTGGATACAACTAACAATTTGAAGAATTCATATTAAAAACTTCAAATTCAAAGAATAATTTTTGAAGTCAAATGTAATTTTTAGGATTGAAATAAGAGTTTTTAGAATTGAAATATCAATTTTCAGAACTGAATAACAATTTTTAGACTAAAATATTGACTTTTAATCAAATTCAAAAAATTCAAAATGCAAAATGTGTTTTTTCAAACTCACATAACAATTTCTTATATTGAAATATCAATTTTTAGATTCAAATATAAATTTTAAAATTGAAATATCAATTTTCAAATTTGAATAACAAATTTTAGAGTTTAAATATTAATTTTTAGATTCATTATATGAAATATATACATACATATGCATAATTAATATATCATAATAATTGAAATATGTATTTATGATATATATATATAACATATCATAAATCTAATTTAAATACAAACATAAAAATACACCCTTAAGTCACTACAGAATATTTTTAAGATGCGATTAATTTGTTGATTATTGTGACTAATGGGACATATCAACCTATTAATGGATGAAAATAAACTTAAAAACAATCCAACTAATAGGATGAAGTTCCAATAGTTGCATCATAGTTGTAAAAATGACCAAAATAGTTGAAATTTGATTTTATAATTGCAAATACTCTCAAACATAATCACAAAATGACTTCAAGTCACATGTAGTCATAATGGTTACATTTTGGTTGATTTCTACTAGTGTTCAAGGATGGATGACCAAGGCATGTCACATTTATAACCCAATCTATTGTAAGGTCATGACGATTGTGATTTATGACATGTAATCTAAGGACACAAAAGCTTAATGCATTCTATGAAAGAAATTAAACGTACTTATTGAAAAGAAAGTGTTGAGTACACCTATTTCGAAAGGGTTCATAATGGATGGTGCATACGCAAATTAGAATGTTGTTCACATTGTTTATGGGACTAGAGATCCTATGGTGAAGATGGTTGACAAAGAGTGAATCTATTTTTTCCATTGGACTTAATCTTTAGATTGACAAACCAAGTAGCTGATTAGATTTAAAGTTCCATGATTGATACAAAGCCCTTCGATATGAGTAAAAAAAACCATGTCCTTGGAGGAAGCTAACCTTTGATATTTTACCATTTAGTCTTGGTGGTACTCATCTTGAGCTGTAATTGAAGGTGCCATTCACAAGTTTAATAATTGGTTCAACTTTTGGCACTTTCGTGTGTGACAATGGGGAGGTTTCATGTCAGATGTAAATTATTCTAGATTACTTTGTTTAAATTTGATTTTCCATTTGTCTTTCTTAAATTTTAACTTCATTCCTTTTATGTGTTTGTATAAATTATTTTTGGAGGAGGAAACTAATATGCCAACTTGTAATTTATTTGAAATAATCCATAATATTTAGCTCCAACAATTTGGTAACAAAGGTATTTGCCTCTTTGTTGCAACGTCTGACGATTATGTGCAAACATTCAAATAGTCCTCATTGTATTATGCCTTATTACAAGGAGGTGCATCTAGGACTAATCTAAACAAAAATGAATTACACTTGCATACGGCTAATCAATCTAGGGACTTAATCCAAATTGTTGCTATAGTTGCCAAATACACCTCAAATTTTAGTATTTTTGCTAAAATATCACATTTGGAAGGTGAATAAGTGTTTGGATTTGCTAAACACAAGGTAGACCTTTTGCTTGGGTCAGAAGTAGATTCATTGTAACATGATTGGGTGAATTTTTTGCATATGAAAGTGGTCAATGCAATAGATCCAATGAACCAATCATTAATTGTGGATGTGGGGGAGACCAACAACCTTGGTCTTATTATCACCCATGATGGTGTGGAGGTTCTTGAATGCCTATGTGGGGATGACATTTCGCAAATTGAATGTTATCCCCCAAAATCAAACAACGATTGATTAACATTGCAAAAAAACACTAAACACTATGGCAAAGCCAAAATCATTTCAAAACAAACAAATCATGGTACTCCAGCTCCTTGTTATGTTGGTCAATGGTCTACAACCAAAGGTGTATCAATTGAACTACATAAGTTTTGGTTTTGTCATGATGACCTTTTGCGTTGTGTGAGATGGACAAGTAGGATAGGCTAGTCTTTCTTTCCTTATGGCTTGTGAAAGCAAGGATAAATCTCACTCAAATTGAGGTGGTCGCATTGGAGGAAGTTGGTTTCTTATTTTTGGAGAAGCCAAATGTCCCCTTATCAATTAGGTTGGAAATGATAACTCTACACCTGTGAACCAACCTTCTACAAGTGCCCTTCAGAATCTCTTTGGCAATGGTCCTTTTGCCCATGTCTATAAGCGATTGGATCCAAATCCTTGGCCCAAAACAAGGAATGGGAACAAGATTTGTCCTCTTGACATGTTCAAACTATCCATTCTATAAGAAAACAAGTGGGAGGTGGGATGAACTCTTGAAGCCACATTATTAACTCCCTCAAACATTCTTCCTTTGGGATATGGATGGATTTACCACCTCCTTTCAAGATCACTAGATAATCGTAAGCAATATGAGGTAATGATTAGTGATTACCCAACTTGCAATTGCATGGATTTTTTTTCCATGATGTTTGGGTCCCTCAATAAGTAGGGGCCGTGAATGCCATGTAAGTATTTGTATTACATTTTGTAAAACGTCATGTACACTAAGATCGAAAAACCATTCATCCACTATCCATCTTGGAATTGGAATGAGGTTCATAGATTATTAGATTGTGCCAAAATCTTGGGATGTAAATTAAGCTGCAATGTCATTAAATTTAGGTTTTAAATATGACTATTATGGGTTTTGTTATTGTAAGATGCATTCTACTATAGAAATAAAAATATTTCTTAGCATGATGTGTGTAGTGCATTATTAATTTCTCAAACATAAGTCAAGGGTAGGATGTCCACATAATGATGCAAATTTTCCCAAACTTTTTATCCATATGGTCCACATAATTTCCTAAACTTTTATCCATACATTTCAACTTGAAAAATATTTCATCCAAACAATTCATCTACATGCAATTATCATCCAAAAAGTTATTGATGTCCCACTTTCATCCAAACATTTCATCCTATTTTTACTTTCATCCATGTACATGTGGAAAAATATTTTCCATGTCATTCCTATGTGGCATAGGGATATTTTAAGAATATTTTGTCCCCATCATCAAAATATTCCAAATATATTTGTTCTTACTCATGGGCTCATGCTCACAAGCTCACGTTCATGTTCACATGTTTACTTCTTAACATTGTTGTCTTTTTTAACTACTTTCAAGAACTTGGTAGTTTGAAAAATAAAGTTCAAATATTTAAAAGTTGGTGAAATGTTTTAGCAAATATTTGGTTTCTTTTTTAAACGCCTCAATATTGATATGGTGAACATTTTAATATTTTCACTATGAGAAATCACGTCTGTCAAAACCACACTACCTTACAACTAAAACTCAAAAAACAACTCATATACAACTATTATGCAACTATCCCTTGGGTATTACAACTATTGTGCAACTATCCCTTCAAAAATACAATATATTCATAAATAAATTGGTGCGTTAAAAAATCAATTAATTGTATTGTAATTGCGAGTTGAAAATGGGTCTTCTATATTATAATTTATACACATTGTACATACATATGTAATTAACGATATTTGACTTTTTCAAGAGTTGCATTATAATTACATGTGCCAACTATTTTAGAACTATTGTACATGTGTAATTAAAGCAACAACTATGTTGCAATTAATGTATAATGTACATATATGTGATCATGCCATGTGTCCACATTTCCACCACCCATTATGGGATACATTTGTAATTCATTTTTTATTATCATTCCCATTAATATAATTAATATGGCCACTAGTGTGCCACTACTAAAGTATTAATATTCAACTATGTTATGACTATAATAACTATTTATAACTTAATAAGATTACATATTCATTAGTTATTTATATATTCATCATACGTGTTTCATTTTGAATAATTTAAAATGTTATGGGAGTGCTACTTCAAGTTCTAGAAATCATCTTTGAAGTGCAAAGGAAAATGAGTAATGAAAAAATAACAAGAAGATAAATAAGTTTTCCAACTTACAAAACATGTTTTTTTTATTTTATTCCTCTTTGGACCCTTCCTACTTTTAAACCTCATAACTTTCTTATTTCGTATTCATTTTAAATGATTTAAAGTGTTATAGGAGCACCACTTGAAGTTCTACAAATCATTTTGAACTTTAATAATAACAAAAAAACATATAAGGAATTTTGTGGGTGTTTGGGAACCGGCCTTTGTAACATTTGGTGGTTTGTTTTTTTTGAGTTATTGACCCCTTCTACTTTAAAGGGGCCATAACTTTCTCAATTCTATTTCATTTTTGACGATTTTTAATGCACCAAATGTGTCGATAGGAAAGGTTCAAATTTTTTTTAGACACAAAAAAATGGAACCCTCCCCTTGGATTTGGCTTGCCTTCAACGCTTAAATGTTATAGTTGCAAGTCAATTTGCAACTAATGAACAACTAAAAGATTTAACACATATGTTTTGTTGTTGAATCCCATGCTACAAACTACATAAAGAAGGCTTGTTAATTTATATTCTCACATTAAAATACATGTGCCATTTTGGGATGAATTTGAAAAAGCTTAACCTAAAGGCAAAACATAAAATATAAAATAAAATTTCATGGTCTTTTTTAATGCACATAGTCTTGTACTTTCCTACCTACCTAGGTAGGTAAGTAGGTCCTAGGTAAATACATAGGTATGTAAGTTTTTATACCTACTAGTGTACTTACTGGTTATGTACAACCTAGCTAGCTATATATATACATTTCAAAATACAATAATATGCCACGTGGTAATTTTTATTGCGGCACATGTCACAATATTGGACCATCATTAATAATCATAATGGATGCTGGAGATCAATATTTTTTTAAAATTAAAATTATGTCAATTTTTTTTCATAATGCCACGTGTGAAATTTTAATAGATGGATGATAATTAATGACGTTAGCATGACATCATGGGTGTAGTTATTATGGAATTGCATAATAATTGAAAATGAGTTGTTTTGACTAAGTTACGTTTGAGTTGTAATGAGTTACATTGTATATATAATGAGTTGCAATTCTTCAACTCATGCAACTTGTCTATTAACACTCATGGTGTGTAAATATAGTGAGTTGCAAGTGTGTTCTACAACTCAAAAATTGAATTGCAAGGCTAGTGGCAAAACACCTTTTTCTCATGTTATTTTTTTGGTTAATAAATTTTTTTTCAAAACTAAAATCATCCCCAACTCTTAAAAAACAACATAATTGTTGGGGATACTCTTGGGGTATTTTTAAAAATCCAAATGATATGACACGATTTGCTTTGAAAAGCAAAAAAAGAAATTAGAAACGCGCATGAAAAAAAACTGAAAGTTTCATTTGTTTTGAAATGTTAAAGAAAGGTTAGAAGTTTATAAGATTTTTTTTTCTGTGTTTTCAAATAGCAAACAAGTTAACAAATATGGACAAAATATCTTGATTGCACTACACATGGTGTGTAAACTTCTGAAATCAATATACAGTCTACGTCAATTTTCTTAAACAAGGTACCAAAGATTTGATAATATTTTGTTTCTAAGGGACTTATAAGAACTAAAGTTGATTCAAACATATACTACAAACAAAAACGTAATGCAAGTTTCCAACTTATAATTATTTATGTGGATGATTATGTACTCATAAGTAATAGTCTACCAATCATAGTTGAATTCAAGGCAATACTTCTTCAAGAGTTTCACATGATAGTTGAAAACCAATTCCATTATGACATTGGTAATCAAATTATTTGTAATAGAGTAGAAGGGAGGATACTTTTGGATGAAACAAAATACTTTCATATAATCAAGTCTTACATTGATCTACCATGGCCAATTCAAATGCACTCTATACACCTATGGAATTTGGACTAAAATTAAGTAAGAAGATTATCCTAAAAATAAATAAAATTTAAATTAGATGTCAATTTATCCTTACCCAAAAATGGCGAATAGCCTCATGCATGCCATTGTAAACAATCATCCAAAAATGTGTGCATGTTATTAGTAGTCTTGCACAATACATGTTTAATCAAGGTTTTTGTGAGCCATAGATTGTAATCAACAAATTATTAAGCTTTAGTTCCATAACTTTCCTTAGATATAATGATTTGAATCTTTCTAAACTTCCAAGTAGTGATTTTTAATTGTTGAATTAGCCTTTGGGATATTTCTAGGCATAGAAAATTTCTTTATTTAAATTAATGCAATGTTTAATTAGTTTTAGGACCTAGTAAACCTTTTAAAGTGCATTATCCTTTTACGTTGTAGAGAATGGAAGGGGGATGTAAAATTAGATGTGATTTATTGATATAATGGGAATCCAAGCCCATAATTAATAGTAACATTTCACCATGACAATATTAAGTTAGTCTATAGAATAATCTTCAGGCACTAATGATGTACTTGAAAAAATTCTAGGATGTAGTCCTAATACATCTTTATTTAGTCTTCACTTCTATTAGACACTCAAATAAAATCAAAATCAAACTTAAGTATTAACATTTTCCACATGAGTAGCCTCAGGTGAATTACAACTTAGTAAATATCTTTAAAAGGATAGATCATAATTGCAAAAACTCCAGAATGCGACGAATGGTGCGAGCTAGGTATTCGGCTCGATGTTCCATGGAAAGGGGGTTGATTGGGCTTCGCAACCAACGATAATGGCCATCACTGGGAACCCAAGTTTGACAATGAAGACGAACATCATCATCTTCACATTAACACTCTTCAAACCTCTCTGGTGCGGCTCCACGAGCAAGAACAAATTCTAAATAAATTGCTAAGGCATGTGGGTTAGGAGACAATTGACGATCCCATGCCGAACGATCAACTCGAATGCGCACCACTCGCATAAACGGTTCTTCTTTGCGCAGCTATTAGAAAACATTCACCTCAAGTGGTATTTCTTCAAGCTCTTCTTGTTCGACTGGTGCAACCGAAGGATTCGAGGGCGTAGCAACGTCATCCACCATGACTACATTCTCACTTGCATCAACAAAAACCAAATTAGCATCCGGAACAATGTGGTATTTGTGTTCAGAAGGGGTCAAAGTTTTTATTTAACAAATTAGGGTAAGCGTAAGGTGTGGGAGTGACGGCGGAACCTCATGAAAACTCAAACACCCTAGATCTAATAGGTTCATCGAGCCCTAATTTTGACGGTGGATTTAAAAGTATGTGGGGGTTTTTGTGATGCAAATTTTAACTCCAATTTACTATGTACTACATAGTTAATTAGTGCATGGTAAAGATCAAATAAATAGGGGATATCAAAAAAGTAAATGGTATGCGAGGATGTTATTTCAACCATTCAAGTGATTTAGTCAAGTAAGGACTCAAGGATGTTTACTTGTTACTACTAATAAATTATCCTAGTAGTTAGTTACCTGAATTAATTAGGATGAAGAAGTAGGATGTGAAGGTCAACGAACGGAAGTCTCCTCCTAAAGTCAATTAGAGGGCATATCATTTTCAATTCTCATTGGTTCTTGGAAGACGAGGAGGCCATTAATTGGAGGGAAGGATTTTGAAACTTCCATTGGATAAGGGGAACAAGCTCAAGGAAGGGTCATGGGAGGTTTACCAAGCAGGTGAAGAGTGAGTGTTTTTTAGGGAAAGGCTTGAAGACGAAAGAGGAAAAGGAGTATGTCAAAGAGAATTAATTCCTATGTGTGAGAAAAAAGTTAGTTATTATGTGTGAGAGGGTGTTGTTCATGAAAGAGATGTGTGAAAACAAAGAGCATGGAAGGAAGTATGTGTAGCAAGTAGTTGTAGTGGAGTTCATGGAAGGATTTCCATGAACAAGCTTCTGGATTCTTGTTTTAGATAAATTTTTCTTACAAATCCACCGTTGGATTTGTCTCAAACTTTAAATAGTTTTAATTTAGGAGGTGTAAAATATCCTCCCAAAAATTCAGCATCATCGGCTTTGTTGCAAGGGGGATACATTTGCTGGAAGTAGAGGGGATTGAACTGTTTGTTTTTCTCCAAACCTAATCAAAATAATTTATTTGTTGAAGCATAACTCTTGGTTTCAGAAATAAAAACTTACAATATTTTGGGACATTGCTCCTTCCTAGATTAACTTTCCAAAAACCCAATGTATGTTAGACTAAGAGGTTGTACGAATATATGATGACAAAGGGAACGAAGGGGGTTCAACCATCAAGCATGAACATGGAATGAACATCAACATAATGTTCCTTCACGTTCAATCATGGTGAGTTGTGATTTTTTCCCAAAATCTTTTTTTTTATCTTCCAAGTGGACACAACACAATAGATTCTTAATAAACTTCATTACATCACATTGAACCACTTTACTTGTTAGAATACAACTACATAGTAGTTCCACTCCCAATTGGGTTTTGTGAGTGCATATTTTATTGTGGAAGGTGTGCAATAATTCCTCACAGTTTTGTTCATTAGTAAATTATTAAGTCATGATGTGTTATATCAAAGGCACTTTCCACATGTGTCTAAAATACAAACAATCTAAAGGAGGCCATGTTATGAATGGTTTTTTAAATGTTGATTACGAAAGGGATAAAAACATTTATAGATCTACTTTGAGAATATTTTTTCACTTATGGGTGGTGTCACAACATGGGTGAATAATAAACAAATTTTTGTTGCATTGTCCAACACAAAAAGTGAACACATGGAATTGTCAAAGGTAATAACTCAAGGTATTTGGCTTAGATAACTTTTTTGATAAATTGGTTTTATTCAAGGGCGAAAACACACTAGGGTGTCATAATTTGATAGATTAGATGTAACCAAAAGAGAGGGTCCTAGACTACACAACACACCTACTGCCTGCACGACCCCAAACATCCATCTTCTCCTGATCTTCTACTCAACACTTAAACCTTTGATCATGACTCATCACACTGACTCCCTTACTGATGCACATTGCAAGACCAGACACATACAAACGCCTTGCTTCCACACAACAACAGTGCAGAATCATGCATCTCCTACTTCACCCGATTCAGACAGATGCCAGCAAAGGAAAATCCTTGATCACAAACTATGTACATTGCCCAAAAGCACAAGCATGAACTCCATCAAATGTTCACAAAAACACTAGATCTCTAGTGTTGTCTAGTCTCTCTCTCTCCCTCTTTCTCTCTCTCTCTCTCTCGAATTTCTCTGCAGCAGTAGCTAGACTAATTACTAGGCGCAGTGGAAAGTTCTGGCATTCAGCCGAGATCAACTTACTACAGAACTTCTCCTTCTCAGCTAATCTCCTTTCTCTCTCTCAGAATTATCCTCATATGCTAAAACTGACTTCCTTCTCCTCCTCTTCTAACCAAAAATTGTTTATCTATCTCCCCTCCAGGAACCCTTCAAACTCCAGA
>Ga0209208_10005467_pt1 | contig 17712 bp, 17 predicted proteins | sample S1TSphfallax_3_FD_187694 | JGI IMG/M metagenome (GOLD analysis project Ga0209208, IMG submission 187694) | Host-associated microbial communities from peat moss isolated from Minnesota, USA - S1T2_Fd - Sphagnum fallax MG (SPAdes) (version 2) | ecosystem: Host-associated > Plants > Peat moss >... | reverse complement strand
AAAAGAACAAAAAACTACGGATGGGTATTTCATTCTTGGCTTGTCTCTCATGTTTTCATAGAAGACCAAAAGACATGAAATTTCAAGTGCAAAAGAAAACCCAATTACAACAACACCAACAACAACAAGTAGAACATACTTAAAAAAAAAGAAGTGGTGGAAATAAGTTGTTCATAGCAATGGAGATAGGTGCATACTACATACAATAAGTTATAGAAAAAGAAAGAGAGAGAGAGAGGGAGAGGGAGAGAGGGAGAATGAATTAACATGTGTGTTGTTTTATAGCAAAGGCAAAGTAGGTACATTATACATAACAATTGAAACATTCTCTAAGAGAGAGAGAAGAAGAAGAAGCAAAAACCAAAAAAAAAAGAAAAAAGAAATAAAAGGAGAAAAGGAATGTGGGTTGGGTGCAGGGTGTGAAAGTAAATGAAGATTGGACATTGTGGTAGTAGAAGATTAGTAGGAAGGAAGGTGGTGGAGATGGAGGTGGTGCAGATGATGGAGGGGGTGAAGTCTAGGAAAAGGTGACCACCAGGCAAGCAACTGTGCACAACAGACAAGCAGCCGCCATTATCACAAAGACAAGAAAGAAGAAGACACTCACCACAGTGAGTGTGACACCAAAGAGGAAAACAAAAAAACAAACAAACAAACAAACACACACTGAGTATAGTAGTAGTAGTAGTAGCACTTTGTGTCCTTCTCTTTTTCTCTCTCTGTGTTTGTGTCTGTCTGTGTCTCCTCTTTCTCTCTCTCTCTCTCTCTCTCTCTCTATAAATGTGGCAAATTTGTCGTTTTCAGGTTCAACTACCTACTTATGAGCTCTCTCTTACACCTAATTTGGTAAATTAGGGAGGGAGAACAGAGGTGAAGGGAAGGGGAAGAGGAATGGAAAGGAAAGTGGGGGGTGGGCATGGGGAAGGACTGAATTGATTCTGATGTATACTAGCTAGCTAGCTAGCTCCACCTTTTTTTTTGTCCTTTCCTGCAGTTTTTACATCAATTTGGGAAGTGTGGGTTTTGAGGCAAAGCAAAAGCTTCAACTCTCGCTGTTGTATAATCATGGTGCTGTGCTTTCTTCCTTTACTTCACCCACTCTACTCTCTCTGTGTGCATCTATAAAACTATAAATCTGTGTCTGTGTTGTTGTTGTTGTTGTAGTAGTAGTCTAGCATTGTTGGGTTTTTGTTTTGTTTTGTGGAATTTGGGTTGGGTTTGGGTCTGTTAAAGTTTGTGGGTTTTGAGCAAGTCTTTTTTCTGTTGCTGTTGCTACCTTGTGTTTCAATAATCAGCACTTCCGCACAGGTTTATTTGCTGTCTGTCTTTCTGTCTGTCTTCTCAGTAGCTTTTTCTTGCTCTGTAATTCATGGTGTTGTTGTCGTTGCAAGTGAATTTTGTTTTTTGGGGCTTCATGATGTTGCTGCTGCTAAGATCATCCATCCCGTTTGCTGCTGCCGCATTGTTGGGTCAGTGTCGCCGTGAGGGTGGTGACGAGTTGGGGTGCTGCTGTTGCTGAGAAATGGCCTGCTTTCTTTCTTTCTTTCTTTCGTTGCATGTTGGTTTCCAATTCCTTGCCGTCGGAGTTCACAAAAATTCTCCTCTCAGCTCTCGAGTCTCGAGTCTCTCTCGCGCACACAGGAGTTAGGACTTGTTGGGTTCCCTTGAAACGTCGATGAGCTTCTGTTAGGTTCCTCATGGAACCACACTACTAATTGCATGTGTATGTATATCGCTATGCACCGCCGTTTGTAGACAAATTGGGTCGCAAGAAAATCATGAAAGATTGCATGCATGTGGTGGTTGCCTCTCGTCCTAATTCACCTCATTGCAGGCAGCTCTTCAATTCTCTCTAGCTGTTGTTCAAGAAGAAGAATCAGAAGAAGAAGAAAAGAAAAGGGGGGTGGGGTCAAGAGTGTAAGTCTTGTCAAGGCTTCCCTTCCTTCTCAATTTGCTTTGAAACACACTTCTGCATGGCTCTTTGCTCTTCGTCTTATTTGGTTTTTGGGCTGTCTTTTTCAAGCATCCTTGCTTCAAGCCTTCTTCTTTCTTAGATCTTCTTCTTCTCCTTCTTCCCATCTTTGACTCCTTTTTTTTCTCTTAATTGCTTCCTTCAATCTTCCTTCGCTCTCCTTCCTCCACAATGCTCCCACCCAGAGGCAGGTCTGTCAGTCAGTCACTTGGTCCCAAGAGCTGCTGATAGTCTTTTGTGAAACTATTGCAAATCTAAGCTTTCTTGGCACTGGAGTTGCAGAGAAAAATAAAAATGCTGCGCCATGTCTTCTTGCCTCTGGATTTGGAACTGAATTCTTGAACCCAGTTCAATCCATTGTTTCTACAATGTAAATGTGGTCACTGGTGACATAGCTTAATTTGAATGGGAACTGACCTAAGCTTCTTCTTTCAAGCTTGCATGATGGCATTGCCCAATTGTCGTTTGCTTTCACACACCTAAGAGAAAAAAAGTTAGGGCAAAATGTTTGATATCTACATCACATACAAAAAGCCACCCTTGTGCTGCTAGCCATAGAAATAAAATCATCCTTGAACCCTATGCTTCCACTATTGTCTGCATCTCAGATTTGATGTTCTCTTCTTTGTTTTGTTCATCAACTGTCTCTCTATGAACTCTCTCAAGTTTGATTTTGCATAGATCTTCCATTTAGGACGTGCATGTGGTACATGTTTTGATGTGCTTGGTTTTTTTTTCTTGGGATAGCAGGTGCAAGTGCGAAGTGAGTATGAGAAGCTGAGGTCAAGGAGGTCCTCCTTCTCCCAGTTTGAAAGGAATAGTAATCTGCCACTGCTTCTTCCACTGCCTGCAGTACCAAAAGCTGCTGCTGCCACCCTCTTTCAGTCTTCTTCTGCCAAACCTACAGCTGGAAGCTTAGCTCATTTAAAGGTTTGAACAATTGCAGAACTCCCAAAAATGACTTTTTTTTCTTGCTCCTCTTCTTCTGTTGAACATGCATGAATTGGTCTAGAATCTACATAAATGTGAAACTTTCAACAGAGACTTTATTGCAGATGGGTCTTGGACACCTTTCTGGTACACCCATGTTGGTCACTCACTATTCTGAAATGTGAAGATGCAAAACTGAGAGCCAAAGTGCCAAATGGTGAATCATTCATTTCTCATCAGATTTTGGTGAGGATAACCACAAGTGGATGATCTCAATTTGCAACCATCAAACAATTGTGGTAAAGCCTGAAATGAGAGAGCATGAGACAGACAAAACAATGCAAATGAATTCACCTTGAACAACTGGTCCATTCCAAAATCTTAGGGTTTATGCTTTGTTGTTTTTTTGCAGAGACCAAACCTTTCTCACAGACAGACAGTAGGTGGTAGCCATCATTCATGGATCATGAAGAGACAAGCCCTGGTGGCTCCATCCAAAATGAAATGCCATCGTAGGCAGCAGCAGCAGCATTGGAAAGCTTCCCCAACTTGTTCCAGTGAATCTGACCCAGAAATAGTAAGACTCAAAGCAGTGCTAGGATCAACAACAACAAGTCAACCAAAATATCGGGTGGGGAGGGTCAAGAAACAGAATCAAAGATATTACACTGACGATTTTATTGTTGACCCCATTCTTGAAGATTGCGGTGATACAACAACAACAGCATGTGGTGATACAACAACAACTGTGCTTCATGAACTCAAATCTTGGATTGGGTTCAGGAGAACTGTGGTTCGACGAAAGAGACCAAGAAGAGTTGTTCCCAGCCTTGTAATGGAAAGACATGTGATGGGTATGGGAGATTGTTCAGATGGTGGGACAAATAATGAAGCTGCAGGAAACAATGTCCTCACTCTCTGTGCAGGTCAGTTGTTGTATGTTTCTATGAGCCCCGCCAAAAAAGAAAGGGGTGTACAGAATTTTGATGCCAAAAGATTTTTGCAAGCATCCAAGATCAATTCAGTTTTTGCTCCAGTCAGATCTGGTGCTGTAATAATACTTCTTTCTGTTTCTTTTACATGATTTCATTGCTCTTTTTTCTGTTAGAGAAAAAATTGTATTGGACCACCCTTTGGATCTTGGAAGGGCAAAATGAATTGATGCACAACTGAAATGTAGTAGGTTGGTGTGTGGCAGGTCAAGTGGTGATGACCAGGAATATGATACAAGAAAGTGAGAAAGACGATCACATTCTGTGTAAAGTTTCAGAATTTGAATCTATACTTGATGAATCAGCTTCCACACTGCTGGACCCTGTCAATGGGTACATGAGAAGACAAGATGAGCTCTGTCCAGGTCCTGTGCAAGATGACGAGCTAGTGATTCTAGGCCCGCAAACACCTGAAAAAATTCAAAAGCGAAAGAGGACTTTGTCTACTACTGAACCACCACCACCTCTCCTGCCACCCAGTGCGAACGCCATCAGTCCATCAACTGGAACACAGATTCCTCTATGGAAATCCATTCAAGTTCTGTCATCACCTAATCAGCAGTGTCCAGACAGTAACAGTGTCCTGGCTTCTGCACCCACAACATCCAGGCCCTTGGTGTGTGCAGACACCTTCGAATTGGTTGTTGAGTTGAACATTCCATCCCCTCCCAAAGTTGGAGTTGCTGCAGCAGAGGAGGCTCGGTTGCTGCTGCCATCTGCCATTGATTCCATTGATGATGATGAGGTAAAGACTATGTCTTCGGGGTTTGGAAAGCATTCATCACAAGTTATGAATGATGTTGTTGGAGGGGATGAACTCAGTCTGATGTTGAGAACAACACCCAATTCAGCAGCAGCAGCCGCCGAACAACTTGTACATGAGAATCTAGCCTCCAGAAGCATCCCCATTCATTGTAAGTTTAGCACTTGGGACTGTGAACTTCAAAGTTTGTAGCCAATTGTGATACTACTATTATATATTATCTAGAGTTGGGAAAAGTGTGAAAAAAGCTAAAAAATTTGGGATTTGTTATCTTCCTCCAAAAGGGGTTGTTCTTCATTTGGGCTCCTGTAGGTACAACTTCAACTGTGGATCCAGCAGCAGAAGACACATGTCACACAAATGTGGCTTCTTCTTCTCCTCCTCTTCCTGTCATTGACAGAAGCCTCCATCCCCAAGCAGATAACTGCAAGAACAAGAACAAGAACAAGAACAAAACCTGGTCTTCCAAAACTCACACCAAGTGGAAATTCACAATACGGGATTCCACAGTAAGTTACTCAACTCCTGAACAAGTGCTGCTATGTTGCCTAGTTGTATATGTTGCATGTGGTTCTGGATCTAGAAATCATGCTCGTTTTCACTGCTACTACCCATGTGTGAACATCATTTCTAAATAGAGTTTTTCGGTTACAGTCAATCATCATTTTCATGCTGCCTCATGGGTCCTTATTGAAAGGTCATTTCAGTTGACAAGTAGACAAGTGATAAGTAGAATAGAGCATATTATGGGCAGGCAACTCAATCATAAGTCAGTGATTTTTCAACAGGAAATAAATGTGAAAGTCAAAGTACGGAAGAAAAAGTATACTCCCAAGGTATGGAGGGAGAAGCGACCAGCAAAAGTTCCCAAAGTGAAGAAGACAAATGGAGACAAGCCCAGAACTGCTCACCATGTTCAAGTTGGTAAGCTGGGGGCAATGATAATTTTGCGACAAAAGACCCACAAAAACTTCAGCATGAGAATTCATACCCAAAGATTCTGGAAAATACGTGCAGCATAGTTTGTGTAAACAGATTCCATTTTACTCTCTTGGGTGCCTTTGAATTTGAAGTGTTGCATCATCCCATGCAGGAGGCTTTGGAGATAGCAACACTCAGGAGTTCACCAAAACTGCATGTATGAGAAGGGTGCGGATGGTGAGACAGAGATCTATGAAACCGAGAGTTATTGCCACCGTCACTCTGTCTGATTCTTCCGAGGAGGTAGTAACATCAATGTTTGACAAAACAGACAATGATGATGTCTGCTCCATGAGTGCTACTCTCTTGGGTGTTGAAAATGTTGTGCGAAAGAAACGGTCCAAGAAGAAACAAAAGATGAGCAGCAGCAGTGGGTGTGGTGGGGGCGATGTCACAACAATTACTGCGACCCCTCCAAATGATAATGCAGAAAGTTCCCACTTGAATGAGGAGCCCCTAATTGCAAGACTGGCACATACTGAGGCCCAATTTGAACATGTCCTTGTAGAACCACAGAATCATAGTATAGAGTTTGCAAATGTGGAGGGTAGCACTGAGTTAGTGGAAACACCAACAGCAGAGAGATTTAATAAGAAGGCTGAACTTACAGGAATGAGCATTGAGAAGAAGGTTGAAGAAATACAATCAGAGAGCCCTCCTCGTCCATTGTCGATCTTATCAAAGGTAGCAACAATGGAAATATCGATGGAATTGTCAATTGTTGCTACTCCTACTGATGAATCAGTTGGAACTGGGACAAACCCACAGAATACATTCGCCTTGTTAGAACCTAAAACGCCAATAGAAAGGGTAGCTATGGTGGACATAAACAATGATGAAAGCCCAGTTTGGGCTTCATCAGTAGTGAAATCAAAGAGGTCTGCAAACAGGAAGCAGTCAAATAACCTCGCACATTCTGTGCGTCGCTCTCTGATGCAACAATTTGACTCAGTTGCAGCAGCAGCAGCAGCTCCTGAGACGACTGATCTGCTTCAGGTTGACAATCATGGTACCCATGACAACACTGGGGGGCTGAGAAATCTGTTTGTCCAACCCCTTCTTCAGCAGGAACCATTCTCAGAAGCATGCTGTCCCCCTGATCAAAATGTGGGTCTGAATATGGGTTTGTATTGTTCATCACGCCTCTTGAGTCAGCCAATCCCATTCTTGCAGATGGACAGTTTGCAGCAGGTAGCATACTTGAGGAATTTGATGAACTCTGAAGGGTATCATCTTTCTCATAACACTCTCCGCGATGACCTCCTGCGAAAACTTCCAGAGACAAAGCAGAAGGAGGTGCTAGCCCTTTGGCCAAAGGTGACAAAAGACGCAGACTATGATCCTTACCCAAGATCCAGGAATCACACAAAACAACGACTCCTTGAAGACATCTCAGGTCAAGCTCTTCAAATGGTTCCATATGAAGGAGTTGGTTCTTCACAGCAAATTGTCGAGTACAAAGTTTACACAAGGAGAAAGATGAAGATCAAGCCTAAAGTTGTGTTAGACGCTGAAACCATCCGAATGTGGAACCGTGTCATGTTCATCAAAGGTGCCAAAGATGAAACAGCCACTGAAATGGATGAGGAAAAGTGGAAAAAAGAGCGATCTTTCTGGAAAATACGTGCAGACAATTTCAATTGCATCATGCGCCAAATTCAAGGTAAGCATGAGGACATAGACTGCAGCATGCAGAAGCTCTGGACATAAGCTATACTGATAATGGTCAAGACGCAGATGAAAAAGATACACCTCATGACACATCACCTTTGTTGTGTAGGTGATCGTACATTCTCAAAATGGGGTGGCTCTGTGGTCGATTCAGTGGTTGGAGCTTTCCTTACACAGAATGTCACAGACTACCTTTCCAGGTACAACACAATCCAATCCTGCTTAGTGATTTTGGGGTCTTTTGAGATTGAATGGGTGAATCACATGCGATTGCAAAACAAATGAAAGACAAAGTTTTGATCTCAAATCCTTTTTTTTCGATTTCTCTCAACTAACCAATTGGGACAAGGTTCCTCTTCAATGGGTGGAAAATGGTGTTTTTTGCAGCTCTGTTTTCATGTCCTTGAGAGCACACTTTCCACCTTCATGTGTAGAGGAGAAAAGTGCCACACGAGATGAACCCAACATTGCAGAGCATGTAGAAGAACCATTGGACGAAACAACCACAGAGATTGTGCTGACAGAATCTGGGTCACCGACTTCTTCTTTGCCCATTGAGTTACCTTGCAATGGACATGAAACCAGAGCTGATGAATCTCATATCCACCACATCAATGCTGATATCATTGATCAAGTCAAGTCTGATTTACACATGCAAGCATATGAAGAAGAAGCCAGATCCAATGAATCTCAAATCTATACTGATGTTGCTAGCACTGATCATCAAGTCAATTCCAATTTGGACAGTGAATGTGAAGCTGGAGCAGATGAAGCACATATCAATTACATCAAGGCTGTCAGTGTTGATCCAGTCGAACCCAATTCTGAAAACCAACAGCACTTACTACCTGAAAAGTGTTTAGTACCTGATGCAATAGATGGGAGTATAATAACTAATATGGAATCAATTATTGAGACACATTCTGGACGAATTTCGGATATGGCTGAAAAGATTGAAGGTTTTGCTACTGACTTTTCAAAGCTCAAGGTTGAAGTGAGATGCATTGACAACCTGGAGGAGGCATCTGCTGCCAGAGATAATTATACAGCTATGTGCATTGAAGCTTCTGATCCAGGGGTTTTGAATGTAGAGCCTGTTGGTTTTTGTGAAAGTCATGCTAGCAATCCGATGTTTAGTGGAGCGACAGAGATGATCAGAAAGTTTCCCGATTTGCTGGATGATAAGAAAACTCTTATGGCAGCAGAGGGAGCTCTTGCAGCAACTCTGCGCACAGTTCTCGGCAAGACTGCAACATCACGGTCTTCTTCAGCCATTGATGATTTGAAACCACTGGAATTTCGAAAGATGCACCATGAGGCGCGCAGACGGGCAGCAAATCTCCGAAATGCACGAATGGCTGAAAAGGTTCAGTTGAGGTTCCTGACAGGTCCTGAAAGGGCGAGGTTTGAGGAGAGCCGAAACTCGAGTAACAAGGATAGTGATAACTGGCAAGCTTGTCGAAGGGAAATTTTGACTAAAGAAGGTTATTTGCGGGACAATTTCACAAAGGATTGTGTTGATTGGGAGGCTGTGCGGCTTGCCAATGTTGATGAAGTTGCAAGAGTCATCAAAGACCGTGGAATGAATAATGTTCTTGCTGGAAGAATTAAGGTATGTACAACTAACTTTAGATGCTAGTTACACTACCCCAGGCTTGGGTAAAGTCCACATTTGGCAGTTTCTAAATGACCATCATAGAGTAAGAAGAAAACTTTGCAAAATCCATTGTAAATTCTTGAAACCCATCATTGTAAAGCCACACTGCAGAATTTAGTGACCAAAAAAAAATCCTTTGTACTCTGATTTTGTTCCTCAGGCCTTTCTTGAAAGAGTGCACAATGACCAAAAGGGAAGCCTTGACTTGGAATGGATCCGGTACCTTGCGCCTGATGATGCCAAGTGAGTTTTTTTCTGGAATGCAGACATGCTGAATGAATTTTTTTCAATATACAGAAATACAAGGGGTTATGCTTCCTGTGCAGCCAACATGATAGAATTTAGCCTTCTGAACTATCATGTGTTGCCCTGCTTCCAGGAGATTTTTACTTGGTGTGCGAGGCTTGGGTCTAAAGAGTGTGGAATGCATACGGCTTCTTACACTGCACCATCCTTCATTTCCAGTAAGCTTTATGGGAGATTTTCCTGCTTTCCTTTCAATCCATAATCCTTGGGTGCGAAGGATTTGATGGGGGACTAAACCTAAACCCCATTGATTAATCAGTTGATTGAATGGCACAGGTGGATACAAATGTGGGGCGCATAGCTGTGCGACTGGGCTGGGTGCCTTTGGAGCCGCTACCAGAAGAAACACAGCTCCATTTACTAGAGATGTAAAGCTTACTCATCCCAAAGCAACATTGCCTCTGTTGGATAAGCATTTGTGGAAATGCATATTAGGGTAGCTTATTGAAGTGCATAACTCGGAAAACTATTGCAGTCAGTCAATGGTGATGGAAATGATGAAACCAGGGATTGCTTGGATACTAGATCCATAACTAGGTGATGTATCAATAGCAATCTTAAATGTTGGTAACCCAAGACCTTAAAAAAGAAGCCACTTGATGGGTATTTAACCTTTGGGAATATGCCCACTATTCCTGTGCCATTATGCCATTTCATTTATTGTTTGTAGCCATTCTGATATGCCTAACCCAAGATTCATCATGATGAGGTACCCTGTTCAAGAGCATATTCAGCAATATTTGTGGCCCCGACTTTGCACCCTTGACCAACAGACATTGTAAGATTCTTCTTTTTCCTTCTTTTTTTCCCTCTATTCAGAGAAAAGTCTGATCTGCATTATTTCTGTGAATCATGAACTATAAAGATGATCCTTTCAGTTTGACGGTGTGTTTCTTTGATTCTGATTGTTTTGTGCGCAGATATGAACTGCACTACCAGATGATCACATTTGGCAAGGTTTTCCTCAATTGTCATTCAAATAAACAAACACACACACATGCACGCACGTCTGTTGTCTGTTCTATGTCATGTTGCACCAGTGGCAGTCCTTGACTTGAACTCCACAGAATGGCTAGTTCAAAGGGGATAATCTCAAACTAGATATATCCTAACTACGAAGAGCAATTGAAACATGGCCAATTTTTGGTTGCACAGGTTTTTTGTACCAAGAGCAAGCCAAATTGCAATGCATGCCCTATGCGTGGTGAATGCAAGCATTTTGCCAGTGCTTTTGCCAGGTGAGAATTTTCTCTCCTCAGCCTCCTACTGCTGTGCCCATCAAGCTTTTGTTTGGGCTGTTGCCAAAAAGATTTGGTGATGTTCACAAAGTCCTGGCTCATGAATTTGTGAACCTGTTGACCCTGGATTTTTTCAGCTGGGGTAGTCTATTATGCTCTTGTAGTTTTTCCTGCTGATTCATATTGTCCCCATTGGTGGATAATGTCTGTTGTGATTGCTGTGATGATTATCCCATAGTCACATTCATGTTCAATCTTGCTGATGGAACTTTTTCTTTTGCAATGACCTTCTGTAGTTATATCATTACCATGGCTTTCATTGCAAGTCATTTGTGATGATTTCCACAAACCCGCGGATTCCTTAATGGTGCAAAGATTGAGTGGGGATTGCAGTGCAAAACCACTCCTCATGGGGCCAGAAACCACATCCATGTCTACGGCACTCATTTTACCAGAGATGATGGCAACTGTGCAACAGCAGCATGATGGATCAAACTATCTGACCCTACTTCCTCCTATAAATGCTGGTGGTGAGGGAAGAGTGGGAGGGAGTTGCATACCCATAATTGAAGAGCCTAGTACACCTGAACAATCATGTGCTGAAATGGTGACCGACCACCCATTGCCTGATATTGAGGATGTCCCATTTAGGGAGCACATAGAGAATCTAAGTGCAGAAACTGTATCCCTTTTCAGCAAGGATGAGGAGGGGCAATTAGTGGTGCAGATTACGCCCAAACCAATCCTTGCTGTTGAATCAGATGCATTTAAAGCTGAGTTATTGAAGCTGAAGGCTGATTTAGACATGGACAATGATGATGTGCCAATGCTCATGGATACCTCCTTTTCTTTGTCCCAAACAATCACCCAAAATGAGACAACAAGACCACCGTCAGTGATTGAATTGGATGATGGGGATATCATGATCAATGAGCTGGTGGAAAGTACTACCATCTTGCAGTCATCAGAAGACAGCAACATAATCCCATCACAGGAGCTCATTCTGCTACCCCCGCATGCTTGTCGCCTGCCTGCTCCAGAGTTAAAAAATATTCATCGCCTTCGAACTGTTCATTATGTGTAAGTGATTGATTATACACCTTTTAACCTGTGAGCTTTTAAAGCATGAAGTTTGATTTTTTGTATGTGTTTTCTTAATCTCTTTTGTGTAAGAGGAAGTCTAATAGTTTGCACTCACAAGAAAGAGACTGGTGAAGAAGTCCAGCAGAATTGACTCTACTTGGAAACTGTAGTGGTTGTGTGAGATCTAACTGAATACAATCTGTTGAGAATTTACTGGTTCTCCCCAATTTCCTGGTTGACAGGTATGAACTCCCTGACACCCATCCACTTCTCATGGAGGTAAAATCTTCTTCTTGCAGTTCACAAAAATCAAACCCATGACTCTCTATTTGGGAGGATGCTCAATTAGGAGGATATTTGTTTTCCACTTTCAGACAGTAAGCATGCAAGAGCAGAAGTAGGTGGTCTGCAAAGAAGAGTTCTGTCATGATCAGTGGCATTCACTTGTTGGTTTGTGGAGTTAAGGGTTATTGGGTCAGTCAAAGGAGGAAATGGAGTTATGCTACTCAATTCTATTCCAATGCTTGGTTGCTGTGCATGTGGAAAATCAGATGGACAGGAGAGAAGTTGATGATCCATGCTATTATTTGCTTGCAATTTGGAGCCCAGGTAAAATTTTAGGCTTTCAATTTTTATTCTCACATCTTTCTGTTGTCGGAGTCAGGAGACTTGCCTTCTTAACATGCCTTCTTGCTGCTCAAGGGTCACCACATTGTTTGGATTCATATGGAGAAAACATTAATCATCTATGTTTGATGCATGGTGGTATGTAGATGAGTCTCCAGAGTCAATGCCAAAAATGGGTGATGATATTCAAGAAAATCCATTTGGATCATTATCAGGTGGCTTTGGTGGAGAGTCAGAAACGGTTAAAGGCACTCTCTTGGTGAGCCAGTACTACTATCCTCAAATGGAAAACGGAGGAAACAATATTTGTTGTGCATGATTTACCTCCTCACATACAATGCTTTGTTCATCATCAATTATATAATAGTACAGCAGATGGGTTGCAAGAAAAAACACCTGTCACTGAGTGCTAAGACAAGAAACCATGTGTATAAGCAGGTTCCATGCAGGACTGCAATGAAGGGCTGCTTTCCTCTGAATGGAACCTACTTCCAAGTCAATGAGGTAAACGAAGACTTCCCACTTTTTTGCATTTATTTTGTGGTTGGAGAAAGGACAGATTGATGGATCAAGTGGAGGAGCAACACTATCAGCTCATTTTATGTTGTGGGTTACTTTTGAGGCAGGTATTTGCAGACCATGCAAGCAGTTTGCAGCCAATAGAAGTCCCACGAAGATTGCTCTGGTCACTGCAGCGGCGCTTTGTGTACTTTGGTACTGCTGTAACAAACATTTTTAAAGGCATGTCACCCACTGTCCCTCTCGATCCCACAGTTTCCTTCTCTCTCATCGATGATAGATAATTTTCCAGGGTCTAAATATCACTGTTATGGGAAAGCTATTGCTAAGTTTTTTCCTGCAGAAGAGTGAAGTTTTTAGTGAAAACTTCACCCCAATGTTTTCCCAGACGTGGTGCTACTTCCAAATAAGAGCACTTGATAATTGAATTCTTCTGAAAACTCTTTGATGCACCAGAGGGGAAAACATAAATCTTATCACAAAAGAGCTTTCTTTGTTTTGGAATCACCAAAATGAAATGAACTACAATATATTATTGACCAGCCATCTAAGCCTTTCTCTCACTAATGTGGTTGGGATCTTTTTATGTAATACAGGTATGACACAGGAAGAGATTCAGTGTTGCTTTCAGAAAGGTGATAATTTTTTTACTTTGGCAAAACCTCTTGTAATAAATGCACATCTGTCTTTCTTTCTCTGTGAACCCTAAGACGAGAAATGTACAATCCCTGCCACCCTTCAGATCTGATCATTCTCTGCAGCGCACACACATGTTGCAATCCATCACAATCCCTGCAAACCACAGGTCTGTCTGTCTGTCTGTCTGTCACTTCAATAATTTTATTGGCACAGAATGACTAAAAACAGTGAGGATGACACTGACTGGTGGAAATATTTGAACAGGGTTTGACGATGAATTCTTTGATGGGTGTTCATGCAGGTTACATTTGTGTGAGGGCATTCAATCAAAGGACCCGAGAACCTCAGCCACTTGCAACTAGGCTGCATCAATCTGGAAAGCATTTAAGAGGAGGGAGCAAGCCAACCCATTAGAAGAAGAAGCTGAGCAAAAAAGTCTACCCATCTGTCTGGAGAGTCAGTGAGCAAAGGAGCTGGGTGGCATTGATGCTGATGAGTCTACCATTACTGAGATCTGCTGGGAAAGCAAGCGCTGCTGTCAAAGATGGTGTGAGTTCTGGACAGTCATCTTTCAGACATCCTCTTTTATATCATATTCTTTTGCAACCTCATGATCAGCCATAGCAAAGAACCTTACAGCTTCCCCTGCAGCAGCTGTGTAAATAGACTGGTTTTTTCTCCTGCAATAAGCTACTACCATCTGCCACAATTTTTGAGTGCAAAACTTAGTTGGGTGAAGCAAAGAAAAATCAGAGGTTCAAACTTTGCGGTTTTGCCCAGTCTTCAAGAAGCTATGTTTGGACAACCTTCTTCTACCCAACACTGACAGAAGAATTCTCTCTCTAGGTTTCCCATGACATGACAGGTTCATGTGGCTTTTTTCAGGTAAATTCAGGGGCTGATGAAAGGGAAGAGACTATTAGTATTACCTTCAGTATGTTCTTAATTCACACGTCAGAGAAAAAACTTCCTTCAAGCTACCATTGATGTAGCTTCTAAACAAAAGGTCTTTGTTGCAATTGTTTCCAATGTCCAATGTTTGAAACTAGTGTCATGCGCATACCACAAGTTTCCACTACATGTCAATTGTGGGTGGTCCTTTTTCCTTCAGATATTCATGAAATGCTGATCTCCATGGGAGCAATTGTTTTGTTGGTAGATATCACAGATTTTCGGCTGTGTGTCAATTATTGGTAGTGTCCTTTTCCTTCAGATTTCATGGAAATCGTCAGAAAGTTGCACCACACAATGAGTACTACTTCAATGCATTAACAGAACAAATTGCACAAAATGCTAAGAGAAGTTGCACTGTAGTGTCCTCCAGCATGTGCTCAGGTGCTTTCCACCTCTTGGACAGCATGAGGAGAAACTACATCAAAGCAAAGGTCAGCAACTGATCAACAGGCTTGGGTACACTACCCCTGCAACCCCAGGACTGACCATCATCATCTCACCAAGACAGATGGTCTTCAGCATCATACAGTTGGTGCCACCATGCCAAGAGAGATGGTCTTCAGCATCATATGGTTGGTGCCGCGATGCCAAGAGAGATGGTCTTCAGAATCATACCATATGGAGTCAAACCACTAAAGAGTTGGGCACACTGTGCAAACCACAAAAACATCATCAGAAACACCATTTGCATTAAACATAGTGTTTAGCATTATTTTCTTCTACATTCTTCTGAGCAAGAGGAAGAGAGGGAGGGTGGGTTTAGTCAAAAAAATGATACTAATCACTTTGGATTCATGGTGATCTTGCAAGTGTCTTGTGAGTTGTTGGAAGTCCACATCTGGAGTTGTTCTACAAGACCATGTTAACACAATTGTTGGAAATCTGTTTTCATTTCATTGATGTGGAAGGAAGTGTCACAGATTATGAATTGTGGAGACAAGGTACATCCTTCACAGATATACATAGTTGAGACCACACATTTGTTGCATAAAATCTTCGCACATGTCAATGGATTCATATCTCAACTCATTTTCAAGTGCACAAATATAGAGAACTCTTTCTTTCACCAAACTTTCATGAACTCTCCACCTATGTCTAACAATGCTATCGTCTCACATGCCATTCATGTGCCTCTTAGTGTTGTTTCTAGCATTTCAAGTTCAGAAAAGTTACAAAAAGCTACCAACAAGGGTCGTGATTGGAGTGAGGATGCAACTAGCTTGTTATTGCAAGGCTTTGGGGAAATTTTCTTGGCCATTGAAAAGGGCTATTTCAAATAGGTTTACAACCATTTGATGGACTCATCTTGAATGAGATTTATAATGTTTGTAATGCAAAATTGAAAAGAAAGTAAAAATATATGGGATAAACTTTTTAGTTGCAACCTAGTCATCTAAATAATAATTACAATGAAATTGCAACTAAAAAAAAATCCCATATATATTTTTCATCATTTCAATTTTGTAAATTTACATAAATAGGTGTGCACTACAAACATCTATATATGAAGGCTTTTGGTGAAGCAACCCCTGACTCCGCCCCAATGTATTTTTGGGGATGTAAATGAAGCAACCCCTGACTCCGCCCGCTTGAACCGTCATCCATCCAGCCGGACGGACGTTTCATCCATCCCAGCCACAAGCGAATCGTCGAACCTGACTCCACCTCCAACTGTCACGGAATCCAAAGGCGCAGAACCTCCCACGGGGGAAGAAGAAGAAGAAGAGTTCCCTGTGTAACTTCTTCCTCCTGTCCCTAGTAGCAAAAGGAAAAAAAGTTCCATGTGTAACTTCCTCCTCCTGTCCCTGGTAGCAAAAGGAAAAAAAAACACTGCCCGTTCCCTGTGTAACTTCCTCCTCCTGTCCCTGGCAACAAAAGGTAAATTCGAAACAGGGCAGGGCAGGGGCAAGGGCAGGGCAGTGCAGGGTAGGGGCAGGGCAGGGCGTCCAGGGCAGTAAAAAATAAAGAGTAAAAATACAGGCACCCACGGGGGACTTCATAGTGGCCTTCGGCCACGGGGCACACACTAGTTATAATAAAAGAAAATGTCAATTGAGATGAACCAATCAAAAAGTCTTAATCCTAAAGGTTGAACTTATTTAATGAAATATTAAAAAAAAAAAAAGATCTTATGTACCTAGGCCTGACTTACATATCTACCTACCTTATGCCTATTTAACTACCTACTTAATTACCTATCTATCTTCCTACCTACTTACATTGGTAGGTAATTAGGCATAGGTAGGTAAGTAAATAATTACATAATTACTTATTTAACCTATCTAGGCATGTAATTGAGTAAATAGTTACATACCTATCTACATACCTACTAACCTACCTATATCAATTTATTTACTTACCCCAATATACCATAATTATAACTTCAATTAAACCTTAAGGTACACCCCTAGAAATAGATATTTAATATACCTATGATATGCTTTAATATACATGCAGGGACTAGGTTCAAAAATTAGTTGTGATTAAATTTTGGTTATTAATTCAACTAATGGGACATACAACTATATTCATAGATGAATATAATTAGAAAATTCATCCACATGGAAAGATGAAGCATCCAATAGTTGTAATGTAGTTGTAGCATGGTTGTAAGATAGTTGCAAAATTGTCAAAGGTTGTCAATAGTTGCAAACAACAAATAGTTGTAAAATGCCTAGTTACAAGATACAAGATTTCTTTTAGCGGTCTCTTCCTTCCATGTCCATGGCCCAAGGTTTGAAGATGAGGATATTGAAAAAATAAGAACTTAGGTCAATTTTTCTTCTTTACAATCCTTGTGCTTGGTTTTCCCTTGGTGCTAATGGTTTTTCAACTACCTAGTTACAATGTGAGAAAAAAATTACAAAAATTTCAAATCTTTTAAAAATAAATTCTTTCTAGAATGAAGGATAAGGCAAAGAAGGGAAGAAAACACTTTTGAGGAATAACATTGGAAGATAACAAGCTACTTTAATTTGTGTGAGTGGCAATTGATCTAGTGGATGAAAGCACAATCAAATATAACCTTTGTGATCCTTGTTAAGGTAAATTTAAAGTAGCCATGAATTAAGTTTTAAAATATTAAATTAAAAAATGTTATTTATTTCAATGATCAATATGGGGTGTAAGCAAAATAAAATGAACAACTTGATTACCTTGTCAAAACTGAAACAAGTAGATTTAAAATAACAACAAAACCAATTATAGAATTGTGGAACATTGAATGGTTCATTTCAATGACTAGATATGATATAGGTTTACACTAATGTGCATTCATTTTCATATTTCAAATTATAAAAGTATGTTTTCAATAAGTTTTTCAAAATACAAGGTAGCTTTTGATATTTACTTTTCATTATGGGCTTTTGGTTTAAAGTAGG
>Ga0209208_10005466_pt1 | contig 17714 bp, 12 predicted proteins | sample S1TSphfallax_3_FD_187694 | JGI IMG/M metagenome (GOLD analysis project Ga0209208, IMG submission 187694) | Host-associated microbial communities from peat moss isolated from Minnesota, USA - S1T2_Fd - Sphagnum fallax MG (SPAdes) (version 2) | ecosystem: Host-associated > Plants > Peat moss >... | reverse complement strand
ATGTTTCGTGTTTAAAAGTAAATGCCTGGAAGATTAAAAAAACGATTTCTTCAATCGAGCGGTTCGTATGCGATTACGTGGCTATTTTATTGAACAGAAGATTAACGCAGCAACCGCCGGATGTGTCGGTCGTGACCAATCAGGGGTGCGAACGTGGGCAAGAACTGACCGTCGTTCATCGAGTGGCCAGGAGTGTCGAGGTGTGGGCGGGTCCCACCCACCCAGTTTAGCTTCCCAGCTGTTCTCCCCTATGAAAAAGCGACCCGGAGTCTCTTTTAGTGCTTTTAAAAATTAAAAAAATTGGATTAGCATTTTTTATTGGAAAAACACATTTTACACTGCAAAACATATTTTTCCCAATTTTTTCTCAATTTCTTTTGCAATATAAATAAAATTCGCCTCAAGAAAAATCAATGCTATTGGTCATGGAACAGCCCAAAGCAATTTTGAAAATTAATTAATTAGTTGACAGACATGTGTAAGCTGCCAAGATATATCAAAATTTCAAAATCACTATACAGCCAACAATATGATTGGCTCAAATCACTATGGGAAATTTCAAAATGACCAGAAGTTCGGTCTTCTTTTTTTATTGTGAAAAATCGCCAAAAGGTGACACAGTTTTAGACAATGCCCAATACCAAGACCAATCTGGGGTGAAAAAACTAAAGAGCAATAGCGCCTTCCTTGGCAGCTTCGACACTAATTATGCTATTTGTAAAAATGTTCACATTTTCAAATAAAATCTTTCAAATAAATTTTTTTGTGAAGGAATATAGAGAATGTATTGGAATATTTAGGAATACTCAAATTTCTGACATTAAATCTTTAAAAAATAATCAATTATTTGACAGACTATGTGTTGAAGCTGTCCTTGTGTTACCGTGTAGTACCCAAATATTAGGAGTCTAGGACAAGGCTGGTATGATCAAACTTGAACACAACCTCGACTCCAGAGCTACCATGGGTATAAGTCATATTAACAATGCTACTACTTGAAACTTTTGAAGGGCTGAAAGTGGAGATGAAGAAACAATTTTGTTGGTGTAGCAGCTCTGGAAGGTTTCAAGAGATTTGTTTCTCCTCCTAGAACGTGACTACTATCTGTCATTTTAAAATTGGGAACATGTGAACTTACTAAGTTCTCTAGAAAGTTCCCTACCCATGAGATCCTCATGAACCTACCTTTGTTTACCGACATATTTGCAGCCCAGTGGCAACTCTCGAATGGAAAGTGCTGGTCCATGCAACAAGAAACTGGGCTCCACTTCAGTGGCTTCACATTAGGAGGTTGTGATTGGGAGCAGACCCTGACTCCTGAGTCCTCCGCAAAGACAATGAACTCAAAACGGTTCAAGTAAAGTACTTATGTTGCAGGATCTGGCACAATTATTAGTTTTCTTAAATCATGAGAAACGTTAATGCATGATGAGAGCTTGAGTTTATGGCACAATTGGGTGTATGAGATTTCGTTACAGAAAATTTACTGCATTGATCTCATGTAGTTTCAACATTATGACACAATCGGTACTTGATATTAGATGGAAAAATAATTTACAACATAGATTTGATGCAGTTTTGATATACTCAATATTTGTGACAGCTGCTTAGAACAATACCCAAGTAGTTTAGACCTATGTTCAATGCTTTATTCTTTAAAATAATTACAGGCAGGGTGCAAATTGCAAGAGTTTGTTTCAAGTGGTTTTGGTGCAATTTGAGAGCATCTCCAGCCGCGCTCCGTGGGTGAACCTGCACAGTAAAAGTAGATGAAGAAAATCCAACCCATCCCGGTTTGGCTCAGGAAAATGGTTTTGTCTCAACGTAATTGCACAGGTTCCCATGGCTGATAAGAGGCGCAGCAGCGCTTCGCACCTGCAGGAAAGAGAATAACAAATATGATCTAACTGGTACTCAATGTTTCTGATCGGCCCATCATAATGATTGGTCTAGGTGGTTTGCTATTAGTAGTCCCCCCCCTTATTTGCAGTCCTAATTTCAGTTTTATGTGGATTGCAAAAGAGTACATAACTAAACTTGGATGTGAAAAGTATTTTGGCAGGGTCGCATACTGAGCAGAGCTGGAGTGTAGATGCTCTGAGGGTAGAAAACAAATTTCTCTCTTCAAGAAGACAGCATTTTGTCTAACTAAACCCACAAAACTCAGAGCCTGCAGCCCTATTTGCTGAGATTTGTATCCAGAAAACATGGATGCAGTTCAATCATAACTACCATTAGCAATTGTCAGTGCGATTTGACACTCAATTGGTAATCCCCATTCCTCACAGATGATGGGTCGAGAAGAAAATAAACTCAGGTTGTAAATGCATAAGCTCTTGCTATAGAGGACTAGGACTCAGGCAGAGTGGCATGCCTTGAGTTTTTGGTTTTTATTTTTGTGATGTAGGTGAGGTGGTGATCATACTAGGTAGCAGCAAAACTTGCAACTGTATATAATTTCAATGATTTTTTTGTGTGGTAAATGGTTGAGATTTGACATATTTAAATCCCAACTGTCAGATTCAATGTTTTTTTTCAATTTTGTGATGTAGCTGAAGTGGTGATCATCCATTAATAGCTGATTTAGTCGAATTTGGCTGTTTAAAATATGGAACAGAAAAAATTAAATGTCCTTATGTATTTTTGGCCTAAGAAGTTGAACCATGTATAGAAATCTGGCAATTACTTTTTTTTTAATTCTAAATTTGGCAAAGTTTTCAACAAAAACATTGAATTTTCCATAAGAAAAAGTCCAAAATTTTGCACACCAAAAACAAAAGGGTGGTAACTTGGTAAGGTCCCAGTTTCTCTAATATGCTTATCATAAGTTTTCACTCAGGATTGATTTTGTACAAATCTATTGCCAAATAATAATAATAATACTTAAAGAATAGTAACACCCACATCCCCTTTAGGGGCCTGTAGCAATGTTGTTTTTCCCGTCATGGATACAAGTGTTAATTATTCTCACATCCCCAACAGACATATGAAAAATTGAACAATATAAAGTATAAATTTATAAGGTTATTTGATAATGTGGCATTTTGATTATTGCAGTTGTTTGTTTTCTATTTGAAAGAATGTGTGAAGGCATTGGTACATTGATTTCATGATAAATGGGGATTGAATTGTTACCCCTAAGAGCAACCCCACTGCTCAGTACGTGACCCTGCACATTAAAATTGATGAAGAAAAATCAAACTATGCCCATTTAGCTCAGGAAAATAGTTTTTTTCCTGCATACCTTTATCATTTCAGCAACAAATTGTCGAATAACTATTTAAATTTGAAGTTTTAACTTTAGCACCTGGTTTTTTCATTCTGAAATTTTTGGCAGGTAATGATTATACAGAATAATAAACAGAGTTATGTTAATGTTATGGAGCAGTTTAGTTTTGTGTGTGAAGACTGCTTCAGTTTTAACTTACTCTCATGGAAAGTCTGCGGCTCAAATCCGGACAGTTGAACTTTTTTAATTTAGTGAAATTTCGACAGAAATAATGAACAATTTTTCAAAAGTTCGATGAAACAAAAATAATATTTTAATTTATGCCAAAATGGTAAAGGTACTACCATATATGCCCAGTTTGCTGAGGTTGGTAAAAGGCTCAGCAGAGCTATGTACCTGCTAGAGAAGAGTGTAATAAATATGATCTGATTGCTCTTGCTCCCTATTTTTAATTGGCCAACCATAGTGATTGGTCTTGGTAGTTTGCTCTTAGTAGTTCCCACCTATTTGCAATTTCAGTTTTATGGGTGGGGTTGCAAAAAAGTAAATAAATAAACTTGCATGTGAGAAATATTTTTGCAGGGTCACATACTAAGCACTGGTGGGGATGCCCTAAGTAGTAAGGAGTATTTGAATACTTCAGTATCTGGGCCAATTTGACCCTAATAATATTATTTTCCAGATATGTTGAAATGGTCAAAAAAATATTTTATTCAGAAATATTTTTTCTCAAGGAAAATACAGACTCTGATGGAATATTTGAGAATATATCATTTATCAAAAATGAAATCCTCAAAATAAATAAATTATTCAGCAAACATGTGTCAAAGTGGCCAAGGTAGTTCAGTAGTGTGGTTGGATGTGAAATAAATTGGAAGTCTGTACTCAATTTGGTGAGAAATCTTAGCTGATTATTTTGTTTCCAAAAACCCTCCATCTCTTTGAATGTGTCCCAGGACCCACAAAATTTGGGAAGGATTTGTTGCCCCCCACAACCAGCAGAAAAATTAGACTTGTCAAAAACATAGAAGTAGGTGCATCTGAAAAGACAACCCTGCTTGTACTGCCACAACACACTAGCTGGTACCAGTGTATTTTTTTTGGACCGAAATTTCGCTCTTTTCAAAGTAAAATGTGAACTGATGAATCCCACAAAGGAATTAAGTTTTTTCCCTCCCCCATTTCGCAAAAGGACCCCTGGGTTTCTATAGTGTCGCAACGATGAAGACAACAGCAGGCCACATGTCATCCTCTCACCCCCTTAGAAAGTGACAATTCACGCAACCTTCACCTAAAGGACCAACATGGATCATCATGTCGGGTTTGTCAAATCTCAGGTTTGTAATCGGTTGATTTCACAATCCTAACACTAAGTTGAAATCCCATTTCGTCATGTTTGGACTCTTGTAACTACTAACTATTAACATTGTGCATTCTGGATTTTGAAGTTTTCAATGAGAAGGACTGCTAAGGCTCAGCAGCTCGACATTTTCAATTGCTTTCATTACTGAAAGTAGTTCATCTTGAGACTTTGTTGTCAAAACTTAACAATGAGCCATTGAGTAGTGAGTTGGTGATTGACAAGGCTATTATCGACAATGGATGGGAGTCGTTATGTTTAGAGAATCATTGGTGGCTAGAGTAATGAGCTTAGAGCTCTCAACTTGCAACGAAAACTTTGCACATTTAGGAAGTTCCTAAATCTTTAAAGCTCAAGTGCACTTGCATCCATCTATATAGGTGATTTCAGGTTTTGTTTCATCATGACTAACATAGGTATTCAGATTTTGATGTAGGTGATTTCGAATTTTTGACTATTAGCACAAATATTTGGATTTGTGTAACAAGTTGTTTTTCCCCTTGCCATCATTGTGTGTTGATCATAGTCTTTACAAAAATTCTAGGTAGGAATTATAATCTTGACCCTGACCAATGTTTGAATTAGGGTTTTGTTGTCTCAACCTATGAATTTGTTGGTCTATTTTAAAGTATGGCTCCTCAAATTTTGTGGAGTAATTCAAATTTATGTAATTCTTTCAAATCCCAACAAAGAAACTCATAACCCCCACTACTCGCAATGATTCAAATACATTGCGAGAATGAAATATCTTATGTTCAACTTTTTACAACCACTATCCTTTAGGAGTTGAATAGTGGTCAAACAATGGAGGATAAGCGGAAACTTGTTCTATTTATAACTATTTTCAGCTTGTTGAATAAAGATAAACTAATGACTAATTATAAAGATTTTTAACGCTTTATGAATTTTTGAAACTTCAATCTAATCCCAAGAAACACTAGTCTAATGGGTTTGGTTGGGAAATTGTAGAACACATACATACAAAATGAAATTTTAAAAGCTACTAAACTTAACTCCAACTTTTTTTTCTTACATTTGATGAAGTCATAACCATGGATAACACAAGTTGGGCAAGTGTGCATAACTACATTGTGCAAAAGTAGTGTCAAATACCATTACTATTGAATGTGCAACAAGTCCTTTCAAATTAATGTTGATAGCTTGATTTTACTAATCAAGAATTCCTTGATGACACAAGGAGATCTAAAGCACAAAGATTTAGCTTCAAAGTTGGTGTGTTAAAATGTTGATGGGGCTAAAACCTTCCAAGGCTTTATATTAAGAAGGACAATCTAGATCCAACGACAATATGTTCCATTTGTTGTCAATGTGCATTATATGGCACATAAGACCAATCTTGCAGTACAAACCTTCTCAAACCTACCTTTGGTTTTTCACATTGAAAATTTTGAAGCAATTTTTGTACGGTTATTTTAATCATAGCCCGAAAAGGCATTTGGAATTTACCAAATTGGTAATAATCATGGAAACTAAGAGCAACAAAATTTTATGGAACATTAAGATAAGTTGGATCTCTATGATTAGTCCTATATAATGTGCCTTGTGTGAATACCACACTCTTATCATGAAAATGGCAATAGATGCACCCACAACACCTTCTACCAGATCTAATTTTTTTTGTTGATTAATGTGGAAACTTTGTTTGGCTTGAATGTAATGAGGCCAATGTTAAAAGCGATACATTCTTTGATTAAGTTTGCACAATTAAGGGATGTTTTGGTCTACAATTTCATAACAACAATTAAAGTAGGTGAAGGGGATGTGTATCGCTTGTTTTATGACAGGCAGTCTTCTTTTGAAGGTAATGTGTTCAACTATTTCATTACCTTGATCAATAGTGTTCATAAAAACATCAATCTTTGTTGGATTACAGATATGAACACTAAAATTGACCATCTAGCTTTTGAATTTGATGGGCAGCATATGTGGGCAACATCTTTAGATTAGATTAAGGCCTCAATTTTGTTACAAGGGAAATATATGGAAGTGTTGTTGCATTTGTGAAACAACAATGTCAAGAAGCTACCACTTAGCTTATTGTTGAATTATAAGATTGGTTCCTTGCTTAAGGTTTTATGGATGCATTGGGTATTGTTTACCCACAATATTGGTTGCAACCAAAACCAAAAACTCATTTGGCAATCATCAACGCAACCTTCTGTCAACTTGAAAAGGTGGGATTTGATGAAGTATGGTTCTTAACTTCTTCTCAATTATTGTTCTTGACCTTCAAAGATCTTTCTTTGTGTTTAACATACAAACAATGTCAACCTAATCACTAAATTATGGAGAACCCTTACTTTCTTTTGAATTTTAAAAAATAAAATTCAAAGTATATCGAATTGGCTAAACTTGTTCTTGTGCAAGTAATTGGTTATGTTGAAGATGAATGTTGTTTTTTTACGTTGATTTTTATGAAAACAAAATTACAAAATTGATTAACCATGCATTTGGAGCTTGTCATTTGTATGTTCAGCTATAAGTTTTCCACTTTGTAGAATGTTCCTTTTGGAGTAGTATTCAAAATTGGAAAGACAACATAATTCAATATAATGCAAAAAGTTGAGACTTGAGCTACTACCAACTTGCAAGCTATTTTTTCCTTTGTATCTTTGGTAATACTTATCTTTTTCTTAATTCCTAAGATTTGTTTGGCATTTGGATTTTTGGATAATGGATAATAACAAGTGCATTGGGTGTTGTTTAAATGATTTGGAATCTTAATTTGGCTTGCAAGGAATAACAAATGGTTGGTTGTATTTTGATTGGCAATGTGAAGGTATCACCTTTTGTCTCCATGATTTATGATTCTTTGGAATCTACATCCAACCCCTTTCTTTGGACTTACAAGGATTTTTCTTTGCATTCTCTATTATTATCAACTAATGAACTTTTTTTTACAAGCTAAGCTTTAAGCTATATGGGCACGGCCTTTTCTAGTCAAGGTTCAATTCCCCCATATAGCATGTTGTTATGAATTAAATTTAAAATAACACTCATTAGCAGAAAAAAACCAGATTAAGGATGATGAAATGTAGCAGTAAATTTGACTCAAAAATAACTCCAAGTAGCAAATCAGAATTGATCATTTTATTTCCATTGTTTTAAGGAAAAAAAAATTACATATTTTCCCACCATGTAGTTGGACAGATAGACCCTCAACGTGTCCATGTGGCAACTCAAGCTCCAGCACAGACTGCCATGTAGCAAACTTAAACTGAAAACCCAAAAAAAAACAAAAAACGCTGGCTAGTACATGTAGTTCAGATTTCCTAGGGAATTAAATTCTCCTTGCTTTTTGTTGGTGGGCAATGGGTAATGGGGCATTTAGAAATTTATTTATTTATTATTTTAAAAGGCCTTGAGGTGCTCACTGATTATAATAATAGACTACAAAATTTTGTGGGAAGTTGGAATATGCTAATAAGAGGAAATCTGACTCCAACAAGCACAGATCTTATATGTAGAGTAACAGTGTAGGACCCTCATAAAAGCTTGGACCTCATAATTGAAGATTGCAGTTTGTGTCAGATCTCTCTGCATGCAAATATATATATATGTTCATACTACATAATTACAAAACTATTTCTCAACCCCATCATGAAGGAGGACAATGATGTGCATTATTCATGTATTCTTCATAAGTGTCAAGTGATGGAAAACCATGCAGAGGTTCTCAAAATCTGGTTCTCAAATATTTGGATGTTTGGTGTGCTGAACAATCAATCCAACATAACACATTTATAAATGAAGGTTAACTTGTCTTATAATATCATGGTGATTCAAATTAACTAGTTGTGTAACATTAAAGGCAAATTGCATAAACAATGACCCCAAGGTGTCATGAGGTGATGAGAAGGGAACTTAATTACCGGTCTCATTGGAGCTGGAATAGGGAACTAGGATAGGGATAGGGATCTTATCCCTATCCCTATCCTAGTGAGTTTAGGGTTTAGATCGTATAAGGATCTTTTCCGTATCCCTAGGTAGTGTTTCTTCATGGAGAGGCAGATTAATAATACCCTAGTACCTAGACTAATTAGGCACTAATTAATGATTTTTGTAATTGCTGAAATTTTTGGAAAAATACCTACTTGCCATGTTGAAAATCTGAAAGAAACTCTCAAGGAAACTAGGTTTATTATTTAGTATAGTGCCTAATTGTAAAATATTATTATTTTTACTACCAAACTTAAGTGACCAAAAAAAATTAATATTCGGTACCTTGCTTCTGAACCAGCCTGGGTACTAGGAAGTTGCAAAAACACATGGTCTCATTCTCAGTGATGGACCTATACCTTAGGGTGACTTTTAGACAAGGGTCCAAGGTCCAAGGACCAATGAATTCAAGCAATCTTATTGGTTGAAAGCTTTAAATTGGTCCCAAGGCCTTTAAACAAGGGTCCAAGACCAAAAAGTGGCAAATTGAAGCTAAACCTACATGACACCTGTTTTGGAGGGAAAATCAATTGGCTCGGACCAAAAAATAGTGCTAAAAGGAGAGCTCCTGATTTGGAGAACCAAGAATCATGTTAGGGACCAAGCTATAGTCCAACTCAAGGATTCAATTTGCTTCAAATCAGTCCAAATTGGTTCCTAGAAAATTGGACCCTCGTCTCAAGTGGGCCTTAGTATGGGTTTGGACTTCTGGGGGTTATTTTTGAAATGATATCCTTCTACACAAACACAAAAAGGTCTCCTTTTTTTTTGGGTGAAAAATCTTAAATTTCCATAGCAGAGCTGACACCCATCTGACATTCTGTAAAAGCTAGATCTGACTTATTTGTTGTTTAAGTGTTAAAGGTGCTTTGCTAATGAGGAGATTTTTTGGCATATTTGGATACTTCTCAAGATCCAAAGGTGCATTCACACCTGATGTTAAGTCATTTTTAAATGAAATTCTAGGTGGCATCCTAGGTGTCACCCGATGTTAAATGGGAGATAGCTTAATGTTAAGTGAATGTTAGCTTAACATAAAAAGTTCGTGGTAAGTAGGTGTAAGTCCTAAAATGACTAGCATGGTGTTAGGGTACTCAACACTAGAGTCCTTAACACCAAGTGTGAATGCACTTTAAGACACATATTTTGATATTTAAATTAAAAGAGTTATAACTTAAGTTTAGATCTAGCTTAGCTTAGAGCAAAACAGTGCACGAATGTTTTCAATACTTACTGCATTATGATATTGAATCTCTCTTCCATTGTTTTGAAGATAAGAAAGGAATAAGTTTAATTCAAAAATTTAATTCATGCATTATTGAGGTCCCATAGCATAAAATCTACAAGTTTTTCAAATCTTTACCTAGGTTTTAAAAGGGAAAACCCTCCTCTTGCACATAAGTTAGTAACATATGTTTTGATATTCCAATAACCTATAATCACAGCTGATGTGTATAATATTGATATGCACAATATGAATACATCTTGAATTTGAACACTTGAGCTCATGTGCATATTAGTGATGTTCAACATTAATTAATTAACAAGATGGTTGGTTGAGGACCTAATGTGGCTAGATCATCAGCCGTAATGTTCAACATTAATTAATTAACAAGATGGTTGGTTGAGGACCTAATGTGGTTAGATCATAACCTTTTTTTCTTTTTTTTGCTTGTGTTGTAGGTGGTAAAACAATTGGCCACTAGATACACACGCAGTGAAAATTGAAGTGTGATGCCAAAAAAATCTTGGTGACAATCATTGTATTCAAAATGCTTTTGGGTAATTTAATAAATAAGTACATAGTTCATTTTGGCACTTATTCATTATGTTCAATCTATGTGGTCTAGCTACCAAACTCTCAACTTTGTTATTTTTTGGCTATGGATATTAAGTTACATGTGGAAAGTTATCAAGTGTGAAGAATCAATGTGTGACATATTAACAACTAATTGTAAATGAAATTCAAATGATTACATGTTTTCAAAAATCAAACTAAATTAAAACATCGTTCATCTTAAACAAATCCAAAAATATGAATCATGGTAAATCCCTACCAACTTTAAATTTTTAAAAAAAATATCAAAGAAAAGTTGAGAGGCATATGAAAGGATTAACACTAAGGGGGTGTGACACACTCCCAACTCCTTGAAGGATTCAAATGTGAGTCCAAGTGCAAGACAACGGAAGGGGGAGGAATCGGGGCACATTACCTAGCTCACAACACTTTGAAGGGTAGAGGGGCGTGTTGGAGTTCCGGGATGGGATTAGGAAGAGTTGACAAGCTTCATTCACTCACACATGCCTGCACACAACCCACACAAAGTGGTTAGTGCATAGTTGGAACACCTTTGGTGCTAAGATGAGCCACGGGCAACACGGACACACAAGACTCACCACGACCCGGACTTGGGGGAAGCCACCACTTTCCCCCTTATAGTATACTCTGCACCTCTCCACGGAGCCCACATCCAAATTGCTTTTCTCTCCCGGGACTCCCACGTGGGAGTCCCGAAACCACGCCAGTTGGGATTCCCGCGACTTTGGAACCCCATAACTTTGCAAGCAGACCTCGGATTGAGGTGCGGTCTAATGAAAAATTGTAACTCTTGTCGAGAGCTTTCCAACGATATCTCGCACGTTGTGTGCAGCCAAGTAAATAGGGTGGATTCCCGACTTTTTCTCGTCGGGAGTCAAATTGGCAATTTGACTCCCGACCCTTCTTTTGGCCATAACTTGTGTTTCAGATGTCCAAATGAACAATGCAAGCCTGTTTTAAACATTTACGTTCCAAGAGCTTTTCATTGATATAAAGAACGCCACAACCCATTGAATTTTGACCCCTAAAATTGTTCTTTGAAATTTTGGGAGTCCACCGGGATTCCATCTCCCAAAGTGGGAGTTGCCTTGGGAGTGTGAGGGTTCACTCCCTCACACTTTCCTACACTCCTAGGAGTATGTGATGTGATTCCCGGGCTTCCTCTTGACTCGCAACCTTGCAACCCCTTTGCTTTGGTCGTAAGCCCAAAGCTAAGGTTGCGACAAGGTGTGTTGTATTAGTTGTTAGGTCCATCGTTTTCACTTTTGTTTGAATGACATTAGATTTTATAATGAGCTTGAAAAATATTTTTTGCAAATTCAAGTCACAACCTAAAAGAATGCAAATGCCACCAAAATTGATTTATCACATACTACAACTCCAAGTGGATGTGGGGTGCAATAGAACCCTTTCAAAACTTTCAAGTGTCAATAAAAAGTATTATTCACATTTAGTTGTAGCCAATATTGGGGATAAACAAGTCCAATGGCGCCTAGTATTGCACTCCACCTTTATGTGTTGCACTACAATGCAAATGTAGTTATGTCACATGCAACAATCCAATTCTCTTTGAGCAAATGGCATCCCAATGAACCCAAATACTTTCACCATTTAAAAAAAAAAGTAAGATGTTGCATAAAATTTGAATTATAATTAATGACCCATTTCATGTGGATTTGTTAGTGGTCACATTGCATCAACCCATGGAAGGACTAAAATTTGTCACCTTGGAAAGACAAGCCATTTTTTAACAATAATAGGTGTACAATTGGCTTTGAAAGTCCTTAACTACAATTATGAAATCACAAATGAAAACATTTCTCCTATGAGTGAGCATTAGGACGGATTGCATTGCCTCCACCAAAAGGAAGCACATTAGCAAGCCCCAAATTTGTTTGCAATGAAATCACCCTCCAATAGAATACCACATTAAATGAGTCACATCATACATGATCTATTAACTAGAATATACAAGGAAATGGAACTTTCAACAAACTTTCATGCAAAGTGGTTGTGAAACCTTATGTCCCACATTATTTCCAAACTAGAAATACACCCCAACAAGGTTAATGAGTCTTCTAATGACATTTACAAATTAGAAATACACTCCTAGTGGGTTAGTGAAAGCTCCCATAACATCTACAATTTAAAATACACTCTCATAATTAAGGCACAAGCTAAGTGAGACCTCCCACAACATTTGATATTGAAAATACACACCCATAACCCAAGGCACAGGGGATGACTGTCAAGTGAGACCTCCCATGTCATCTACAAATTGAAAATATGTTTCACAAGAATAAAACAAAACGTTAATGAAACGCTCTAAATCAAACCCCAAATTGAAAATACAAGCAAAATTTTAAAAAGTAGATTGATGAAGATCCTTCCTACATGTGTCACTAATAAAAAATGGCAAGAAACAAACAAGTTCAATAACAATAACCCATCCATTTGGATAAAATTGCAATTAGTTTGTATGATTCCAAGCAATGGCCTACACTCTATCATGATCCTCTTTAGAGGTTCCAACATGAACATCTAGTCCATGTGAAATTTTTTAGGATCTTATTTCCTTTGGTTTTCATGATTACAACAAGTTTTTATAACTCCAAATGTTGTTTAAGTGAATTAGTAAAATAATTCTATAAATTAATTATGAAAGTCTCAATCTATGAGAATCAAATTAAACAAGATTGAATTGTGAGGTTATGAACAACACAATGGAATCTCATTGAAAATGGTGCCCAAGATTTTTTGATTTGCTTTGTGATTCATGTTTCCCTGACTTCAAATAAAAAAGCCCCATTGCACCAAAATACAACTTTTTTTTTTGACAAATCCTCTTTAATCAAGCCCCCACCCTTCACAATGTAGCCATGATGATTTTAATGAGATTATTGAAGTTTCACCCATCCACAATCCATTCAACAAAACACAAAATGAGAACTTTGGTCCATGATTCAACCATGTAAAATGAAACACATATCCATTCAATGGTTGTAACATTGTCACATGAGCAAGCTACGAATTGGGCAAATTGAATGACTTTGACAATGACCTCTTGAACTTGGAGAATGTACATGAAGTTAACAAGGATCTAGTTGGCTATATTGGATCAATGCGTGTTCAAATTATTTAGGACACCTAAACTCCTAAAAGAGCTCAAACAAAAGACTCATACTCTAGCATTGCATGACCATGTGACAAAACATGAAACACAAATGTTATTTAAACAATTTTTTCCATTGCCTTCACTTGCAGGTCTATTTACTCATACCAAAACAAAACTTGGGACTGCTATGAGCATACAATTTCATATTCTTGAAGTGTGTACAATCCTTTGTAGTGAAATCCTCAACCCATTTTCACTGGGGTTTTGGCATATCCCACACTAAAATTCCATACTTGCAAGGATGGTAAAATCCTATTCAGGGGGCAAAAAAATTGCTTTACCATCATTGGAAACCTTGTTAACTTACCATCATACATACAATGTATTTACAATTATTCTCAGCCCTTGAAAATTTGAAATGTTCTGTTTCCTTCTCTTCGCAATGAATTCTTTCATTTGTGCCAATAAATAAATAAATACATAAATTTAAATTATTATTTTTGAAATATTCAGTTGAGGCTGTCTGACAGGTTTTTGAAATAATAAAAAAATTGGGCAAAAAACTGCTAATTCTCAGTGACAGGTATGGGAGTCAGTTGACATGATGGAGTTGAGCTTTCCCAGCATTTCAAAAGGGCATTTTTGTCTTTTTTCACGTTTTCTTGATTCTTGAAATTGCTCCCATATCATGCTTGTAAGTTATAAGCAGCCTCTTTTTTTTTTGGGGGTGCGAAATTTCACATGTTGCAAAGTTTTGGAAATTTTTTGTCACAAAATTCAATGAGTTTTTTAACCAAAAAAACACAGCAATTTTTTCCCAATAATTTCAAAAAATCTTTGAAAACCTCCAAATTTCTACACAGGGTTCAAGTAGTAGCCAAAAAGTGTCACGATGTTTTTTTTTGTTTTTCCTTTCATATTTTTAATAGCCAAATTTGGCTATTTCAGGTTAGCGATATTCACCACCTCAGCTACATCGCCAAAGTGATTTATTTTGATTGCCAGTCTAAGCATTAAACCAATGGCCAACTATTTGACCCAAGCTGGTCCCCCACAATATCTCAGCCTCCCTTTGGGCATGTTCCGGAAATAGTGTGTGTAACGACATGAAAGATGCCTCATGGGTTGCATAAAATCGGGTGTCCCGTAAAGCCCCATGGTGAGGGGCAGCACTCCCAAAATAATAATGGGCATAGGATGCCAAGTCTGGCCCCACATTTTGGAAATGTCCCCCCACCGAAGGCTTTTACGTGTCAATTTGATTTTAAACACATACAAAGGATTTTTGTGGAAAAAATGGCCGTAAAATTCACCGCATTTTGAAAATTAAATTAAATGGCCAAATTTCTACAACAGGTTTCAGCAGGTAGCCAAAATATAAAAGGATTCTTCTTAAAATTTTCTACCTTCATATCTGGTCTATAGCAAAATTTGGCTAAATCTTCTTGTGGATGATTGCCAATTTGGCAAACGAAAAAATATTATAAAAATTATTAAGAAAAAACTTGAACCTTTTACAATTAAGACTTTTTTTTTCCCATTTAAGGCTGTATGAACAACTTGGGTTGATCTTAGTCTTGTAGCTGCAAGATGACTTTGAGAACATGTCAGCTGCACAACCATAATGTATGCATAGATGAGACAACTGAACTAGACAATCAAAGAGATCGTGCAACCCTTGTAAGAGGGGATTTTGTTTTTTCCAATTTTGTGGTTTTGAGAATTTGTCGATTTTTTCCCAATTTTTTAGTAAATTTTTGGTGAATTTACAATAAATTTTTTTTGGAGTATTTTGAAATATTTAAGATTAGTCTATTCTTGACATGGAATCTTCAAATTTTATTAATTATTCCACAGTGCATAAGCATGCAAGATATTGATCAACCGTAATGAACTGTAATATTTTGATTATCAATTGAGGGGTAAGAAATAATACTAAATTGGGTTTGGATTTTTGTTTGTACTATGTGAGATTTCATCCATCTATCTCTGCTTTGGTCACTTTTTACTTCATCCCGGCTACTTTGGTCACAAGACCACAAGTCCAAAGTAGTGGGGATGAACAACATCCCTACTAAACCCCCTAATTGAACAGCATCTTCCCTTGCATCTTGGCTTACTTGGAATCAACACATTCGGAGGTGGAATGGACCCAATTGGACCCATTCCAGGGCACATAACAACTAGGTTAAAATATCTACCAAGTTTCCAAAAAAACGGGGTACAAAATCCCTAAAATTACTAGAACTGCACCAATCACAAGGTCTAATTGTGTCCCTTGTTTTCGGGACCTGGATGAACCAATTAGATTTTAGGGTTCAAGATAGGCTAATTTCCCTTGACCAATCCGTGGCCTCCATGAGATGAGATTTTTTTTTCAGCTGTCCAAAGGCACCTTTACAGCCCCACTTCCTTTCCCCTAAACCCCACCTTTCCTCACAGTATCTTTGTTTGATGGTAGTTGAAGCTGGCATGATTGAAAGCTTGTCCCTTATGGTATGAATTCTGAAAGATGCATTCACACTTGGTGTTAGGGACTTTAGTGTTGAAGCTCATAACATCATGTTTACTCATTTTAGGAATTTTAAACCTACTTACCATGAAAATTCTATGTTAGGCTAAAGGTGCATTCACACCTAATGTTAAGTCAGTGTTAAGTGAAAATCTAGGTGGCATCTTAGGTGGTACTCAATGTTAAATGGGTGATCGTTGTTTATTAAGTGAATGTTAATATAAAAGCTTCCTGGTAAATAGGTTTAGGTCCTAAATGGCTAGCTTGGTGTTAGGGGGACTTAATACTAGAGTCCTTAACACCAAGTGTGAAATGCACCTTAACATTCACTTAACATTAAGCTATCACTTATTTCATGTTATGTGTAACCTAAGATGCCACTTGAATTTTCATTTAACACCGACTTAACATCAGATATAGATATAGCATCCTCCTTTGGGTGGTGGTTGATTAAGGGTTCTATATACTATTGCTAGAGCACAAGGCTTAAAACTTCTACCCATTTATAGTATTTTAGGCAGTGATTTTTTTGGTGGCAAAATGTCACCATTTTGTGAATAATATATTTTTTTAAAAGGAATATTCTGTTACAAATTCCACTTTTTTGAAAAAAATTGTCAAAAGAAATTCAACTAATTAATCAATCAATTAATTAATTAATTCTTTCTTTCAGATTATGGTGATATTTCCATCATGGTAAGTAAGACATGACAATGGGGAGTTGTTGACTCGAATGTTGATCTTTGTGGCCTTTTATGCCAAGTTACACTAACACCTACCTATTTCACAAACCTAAGAAGACCACTACATACATGTTTTGACAAACACATTTGGTGCATAACTTTTTGCACAATTTCCAATGAAAGCATCTTGCACAAAAAAATAAATAAATCATTTCATGTGTAACAAGTTTCTATTCCCCTTGTAATGGGGGAGGTCAAGGATACGAGACTTAAAAATCCTCAATTAGAATATGTTCACTAGAACCATAGTCTTTGGGGGGGAGGAAGTTAAATAAGCAAAGGGTGCCTTATTGCAGGCAGTACAAACGTACTGGCTACTCCCTTTTTTCTTTCCTCCCCTGTTGGTGCTGCCCATTACAGACTTTGGATCATTTTATGAACATTTTGGGTCTGTAATCGACACGTAGTATCTATTACAGGACCAGAATGTGCATAACAAGACACAAAGTCTATAATTCTGTTAGATCTTTTTGTAATTGATAAAATCCCAAATCATCAAATTCCAAATTTAATTCTCCCTTCCGAAGTCCTTCCCCTTCTTTACAATGTTCTTGTTGTTGCTCTTCTTCTTCTTCGTCTTCTTGTGATCGGTGTTTTTCTGTTTTTGTTTTGCAAATTTGTGCGAAGTTCAATGCTTCTTTCTCGTCTCTCAGTTATGTTGTTGAATCCGAAAGGGATTATGAGCACCCGGGTCGTGAGTTGTTGAATCAGCATAACAAAAAAAGAAAAGAAAAAACACACAGATTGCGTGATACCGTCCTTTTGTGTCGCGCAATCTTGTTTAGATGGCGACGACGACGAAGAAGAAGAAGAAGACGACCATGATGAGCAGCAATGTGCAGACGACGGCGATGGCGATCGCGGGAAGAGCCGCTCGCGCTTGTGATGTCTGCGGAATACAGAGAGCCTGTTGGTATTGCGCTGCCGATGAAGCTTACTTGTGTGGGAAATGCGACACTGCAGTTCATGTAGCTAA
>Ga0209208_10005465_pt1 | contig 17716 bp, 8 predicted proteins | sample S1TSphfallax_3_FD_187694 | JGI IMG/M metagenome (GOLD analysis project Ga0209208, IMG submission 187694) | Host-associated microbial communities from peat moss isolated from Minnesota, USA - S1T2_Fd - Sphagnum fallax MG (SPAdes) (version 2) | ecosystem: Host-associated > Plants > Peat moss >... | reverse complement strand
ATTATTACACTTGTTCTTTTTCTTCTTTTTTTCTTTTTCTGTTGGGCAGTTCGCTGTCCATGTGGTTTAGCCTTTTTCTTGCTGGCTATATATAGCCAGAAAAGCTATATTAAAAATTAGAAGTGCTGAAATTAGAAGTGCTTTTGAAAATTTCCAATAGCTGAGTTTTGACCAAAATTTAAGAAAAAATCTCCATAATTTCTTTACACAGTTCAAATAGGTTGTTGCCCAAAAAAAGGATGTTTAACAAATTTTATTTTCACATTTAGCTTCTAGACAAATTTGACTAAATCTTCTTGTAAATCATTGCCACTTTGGCTACATCACAATTTATTTTTTCAAACAATGAATTGTGGATCGTATTGCACATAATCTCTTAGCTTAAGGTCAAGCTCAAGGTTAAGGGTTTTACCATAATAAGGGTTGTTGCAAAGTGGTAATTAAATGTACATCTGGAAATTTTGTGTAGGCTAAAGCCCTAGGGTGGGGGCATGCTCAAAATAAGGGGCCTAGGACGAGGTGATAGCCAAGTCTAGCCCCACATTTTGCAAATGTCCCCCACCCATGGGATTAACCTATCGTAAAGCATGAGGCAAAATTTATGATGAACCAAACCTATGTAAACTCCTATGTAAATCACAAGGCACATGAATGGGAGAGCTCTTATGCCTACTGCTCGATATCGGGAGGGTTCTCACACCTAAAAATAGGCATAATTTCCATCCCACCCTTCAAGAGTAGGCATAATATGCCTTCCAATTTCTAGGAGGGAAATTCATGGATATAAAGTGCCTTCCACATACATTACAAATTTGCTTCCAATGTTTTACAATGACACAATTGACAAAGGGCTTTACTTAGTGTAAATATTCATCCAAAAAGTTTTTCAACATAGATGGATTTTACAACACATAACAACATTTTAGGCCTTGGGCTCACAACCTAGGCTAGGGCAACAATTATATGAGTCAAGCATTGACCAATTATATGAGATGTGAAAGTTGGGAGTCAAAGTGTGACTCGCCATAAAATGTTGAATATCTTTTTTTATGTGAACATGTGTTCCCAAAGTCTTATTCATTATTGGATTAATAAACACCATTTGTGGTGTCCCAACAACTCCAATTTTTGCTACTAGCAGTTTTGAATTCCTATTCAAATTCCTTCTTGCCAAAAATTCGCATGATCCATGACCCAAATTCGTTGCAGATCCAAAGACTACTCACCTTCTAACAACATTCATGTTGGGCGCAACAATTGTTTCCACTCTTGTGGTTGTTATGATTGTGTTAAGTGATTAAGTAACATCTATTCTAACAAGTTGTCTCCAAGTTTTAGAAATTGTTGTTTTTGAACTTTTGGTGAAGCTATGTTGAGTCGAATTTGACTATGTTCCATTATGTGGTTACCTATTGGTATCCTCTATGATGCAAAATGTGGAAGTGAATACACCTTTAGTTCTCTACTCCTAAATTGAATGGATGGACGAATTTGTTGACTCTATAGTCCCAATTAACTTCCCAACTCCATGCCTTTTAATATGTTTTAGATTACAAAAATTCATGGTTCTTTTTCTTGTGGTTGATCCATTAATGTTCTTGCCACATTCTGTAATTCCACATGTCTACCAATACATGCTTTCATGTGAAAAGGCACAAAAGGACAATCCATAATTGCATGTCCTTCTTCCTCACAAAATGCACAAACTCTTGAAAGTAATTTGGCTACCTCCAAATCCACTAATTCATGATCCCGTGTTTTGGTTGTGTACCTTGTTTGATCTAACTCTATATTTCCTTGATGTGAGTATGACAGTGGTACTTCATCCAATACATTCATGTGTCTCTGCATATTCTGATGATTATAGGTAATTTTCCCCAATCTCCTCAAGCATGTCGATGTTAGTGTTTTTTTCCACCTCCCAGTCTTCCACTAGTGCATAGTAATCTAGAGATGCATATTGATACACAAACCTAGGTTTTATACCTCTTGTAATATCCCTTCCTCGGCTAATCATCGATTTTGGATTTGAAATTTCCTACAGCTTATCATGTACTTCAGAAGTTTTTGTTCCGTCTTAATCTTTGCAACTTTATACCACATATTACGACTGAGAAATACACTGCACCCACTCATTTGGGTGAGTATTCGACTACATCTCTTTCATGGAGATCATCATATGTAATTGTGCCTTCTCTTAAAACCACCAATCCATACTTCACGCCATACCACCTTTGGTGGTAAAAACAATTTTTGCCTTGCAAGTTTTTCCTCTATTCTTAAAATTCTTCTGTCCAACATCAGATTCCAATATGGGGTTTCTATAATTCCCAAATGTTCTTATCCATTTTCAAGATTGTCTTATGTTTGTATTTTAGTGATTTGACTATTTGCCTCCAAGTCCAATTGTTGTTATAAACTCTAGGTGTCGCAACCCTAGCCTTGGGCTCGCAACCAAAACAAGGGGTTGCAAGGTTGCAAGCCAAGAGAGGAAGCATGGGAGTGAAAGGAAGTGTGAAGGAATGAACTTTCACACTCCCAAAGGAATTCTCACCTTGGGAGTTGGAGTCCAGATGGACTCCCGAATGTTCATAGAGCAATTGCAAGGGTCAAAACCTAATGGATTGAAGAATTATTTATATCATTAAAAAGATATTGAAACATAAATGTCTAAAATGGGCTTGCATGACCCATTTGGACACTTAAGACACAAGTTATGGCCAAAAAAAAGGTTGAAAGTCAAATTGACAATTTGATTCCTGACCACTAAAAATTCGGAATCGACTTGATTTCCTTGTGTGCAGGTAGCATGCGACATATTGTTGAAAAGCTCTTGACGAGGGCTACAACTTTTCTTTAAACATCATCTCAATCAGAGGTTTGCACACAAAGTTATGGGGCCCCAAAGTCACGGGAGTCCCAACTTTGGAAATTTCGGGACTCCCATTTGGGAGTCCTAAGATAAAATGTCATTTGGATGTGGGCCTCATGGAGAGGCACAGAGTATAATATAAGGGGGAAGGTGGTGGTTTCCCCCAAGTCCGAGCCATGGTGAGTCTTGTGAGTCCGAGTGGCCCATGGTTCATCCTAGCACCAAAAATGCTTCAACTATGCACTAACCACCTTGTGTTGGTTTTGTGTAGGTCCATGTTAGTAGTTGATGCTTGTCATTCTTCCTAGTCTCATCCTGGAGCTCTAGCACGCCCCTTTACCCCTCCAAAGTGCTGGAAATCAGGGAACGTGCCTTGACTCTTTGTTCTTCCGTTGTTTTCAATTTAGACTCACGTTTGAGTCCATTAAGAAGTTTGGGAGCGCGTCACTAGGTCACCATTTGATTCATCTTGTTTCACATGCAATCCTTCATCTTTAAAGTTTATAGATCATTTTACAATCTTTACGACGTCAACTGTTTAAACTTCTAATATTTTTTAACATACCCCTTTTAATTATGAATTGAAAATTAAAACCACTCATTTGAACACCCTCATCTATAGTATATAATTTTTTTTGAAATATAGAAAACCCTCTTGTTACTATAAAAAACAAAAAAAAAATCCCCATAAGATGGTTGCCAAATAGTAAATGTGGATTTAATCCTTGTAGAACTACTCCGCACTACTATAACAACATATTTGCATAACAATATGCACACATTCATAATTATTACCTTGATTATAAACACACCTGACTCTACAGTTCATTAAAACACCATATTCATGGTAATTTCATGTAATCAGAATTTGTATTTTAGGATATAATGTAAAAATTTCTAGAAAAAAAAAATTACAATTCATTTCATTATTTTTTTATATTATAAAAAATTCATAGAACAATATGAAAATAATTGCAAAAGTCTATACTTCTCTAATTTATTGAAAACTTTAACCAAAATATAACAAAATCCATGTTTTATTGGAAATGAAAACAAAACATCAAGATAAAATTTGTAGTACATCATAAACAAAATTTGTGGTTTTCAGCTACAAAGTACCTACAACTATTTCCTTACTTTCAAAATTGTGTGTTTAAGAATGAAATATTTTTCCCATAACTCCCATCTTTGGGTAGTGCCAAGTCACATTAACATGATTCAAAACTAAACAAGAATTCAAAATTCAAACCAACAATGTTCCGTGATTTGTCCCCATCCTAAATGCCTTGTTCACCCAAAATAATGTAATTAGCCTACCCCCTTAACAATTAATAAAAATTCAATAGCTACATTCATGGCACAATTAAGGATGAATCATTCTCATGATTTTGAAGTTTTGTTTTAATCCTTATTCGATCCTTGCATAGTTGTAACTCTTGCACTAGATTGTTAATCAACTTGGATGCCAATTTCATTTGAGTTCCAAATCTAATTTAAAGGGTCCATGTGTTATGTGTAAAGTATTTGCATGTTCTCATAGAATGAAAAACAAGATGTCATGGTTAACCTTTGTGTTTTACACACTTGAATCTATTTTTAACTTGACAAATGTTTAATTATGATGTTGCTTGAATCAATACCACTAACTATATTTAGGTACCCCATTTTGAAATGGTCTAGGTTTTAGATTGTGTGAATTCAACCACCTTCATTTTTAATTGTTGCAAGTTAATGGACAATCTCAAATTTGCATAGCCATGACATGTGCTACTATTGTTCCATTTTTAGTTCTTGTTAGCACATTTAGAGGTCCCATTTTCCTACACCTAGTTCCCTCATTTAGGTGTTCTAAAAAAGATGTAAGAAGGTACATTTGTAACCCATTGGCCCCCCTAAAAAATGTTTGCCTTTTTCCACCACATCCATTGTTTTTTACAATTATTGTCAATCCAAACACCATGACTAAATTGGGCAACAATTTTTTTCTTTGTGGGGTGTGCATGGCAATGTTGGGTGGGGTGGTTTTTATTATAGATTATCTTGGGTCATCATGCCACTTTAACATTTGCATGGAATGTTTAAATTCATGGCTATTATGAACTTGTTTTGGTCCCAACTTTTAACAAGGGGCATGCATCTATTCCTATAAGATTTTGTGTCATTTATGTTGATTTTTATTTCATTTGTGCTTCTATCAAATCAAATTCTTGTTTCATTTTTTCATGCTTAAATCTTGTTTTCAACACACTCAGGAATTAACAACTTTAGAAATTTTTGAAGCTCCTTTTTCACCACATGCTAATGGAGGGTTCATCCTTTGATTTAATGAAAAAGTAAGAGAGGGGAATGCGATTTGTTTAAGTAAATTGACTTTAAGCCTCTTCAATTAACTTGTTGGTGTGATGCACAGTTTGGGGGGAATAAAGGAATAGATTCATCTTAAAGGTGCATGTTGTGAATTATGTACAATACTTTGATCCTTTGTAAGTTGCTAATAAATGAGGTTTTATGGTTTAAGTTAGTTGCTTTCATGGTGATCTACTAATTGTAGGTTGATTATCCCAATATTGACATGCCAATCCCATACCAAACAAAAATGGACCCATATTTATACACCTTCTTTGTTTGTATGTTTAATTAACATCCCAAACATAATAAACAAATAAACTTGGTTTACCAATGAATGTTTAATCAAAGGTAGTTATACCCTTGGTAGATTTTACAACACATAAATTTGGGAAATTTGATTCACTAAAACTAGGAAGGCGAACCCATCCTTGGGTGGTATCATTAGGAACCACCTCAAGGAATGGTTAAGGAACCAAAAATAGCTAAATCATTTTTCTAGGCCTTTTTCATTAAATGTTTTCATAATTATAAATTATTATTATTTCATGTTTATCAATTGCATGCATTAATATATGGCTTGAAGTTCATTTGGGAATTTAAATTTTTTGAAAATTCTATATTCCTAATTATAATGGCCCTTTAAAAAATCAATAACCTCAACTTTGGAAATTCATAACTAAATCATATTTAATAAATTAATTGCAAAATAAAAACCTAAAAGTAAAATGATTTGCAAATTAGCTTAGAAAAAATATATTAAAAATTCATAAATCATGTTCCAAATTTGTGTTCTTGACCAAAAAGTTCAAAGAAAAAAACAAGCATTACATTATTGAAACTTTTCCTAAATGCAATGATTAAGAACATCAAAATGCACAATATTTTTTATATTATTGATATTTCAAATTCTATGAAACTTAATAAATGTATTCAAAAATAAATTTATGAAAATGTTCATTTAAATGTTTCTTATCATTTTTCAAAGTTCGATGTCTAGGAAAATAAAGGTGTGATGTTCTTAGTGGTACCACCCAAGGACATGATTACCCATCATGGTTCAAATGTTTTTCCCTTGTGCCATAAATATTTTTATTTCTAGGAACAAATGTGAATTCATAAATGGGACTTCAAGGAATTTAATATGTTTACTTTAATTAATCTACATTTAACAATATTAGTATTTTAATCATGAACACAAACTTAATAATTTACCTTTTATAAGGGTGGAGGCTTTTTAAGGGCTACTCCCATAAAATTCCCATAAAGTTCCTAGTGTTTTCCTCAAGATGTTGATAACACCACACTTTTATCTTACATATGATTTGGCCAAAGTTGAATTTTGTTATATGTAAACTATAAAAGGGAAAGGGACGAAGGACATTAATCCAAAAATGGGGAGTAATTCATAAGCTAAAATTACTATGGGGTATTAAAAGTGAAATAAATTCACCCGACCTTAATCATTTCACCTTGTTTAAAATTATGTCATTATTGGGTCATTATGTAATCATCATGTTTCATTATTAGTTTATATAATTCATTACTAATTTAAGTAATTCATTGAAATAAATAAGTTTTTAAAATGTTGCTTTAAATACCCCAATCTATTATACCCTATATAAATTATTTTAAAATATTCAAACATTAGGATGATGTGATAAAGAAAAAAATATACACAAGTAAAAAAATTGTTATTATAACCAATTTTAAAGAAATAAACACTACTAAAAAATGTGGGTGCAATTCACTTGACACACCCCGAAGCTCCTTGATGGACTCAAACTAAGAGTCCAAAGGTGAATAGCGAAATGAAAAGGAGTTGGGGCGCACTCTTTGGTTCGCAACACTTTGGGGGGTAGAAGGATGTGTTAGAACTCTAGGATGGGATCAAAAAGATTGACAAGCACTTCAATCATTCACACAGACTTGAACAAACCAAACAACAAGTTGGTTAGTGCGTAGTTGGAGCACTTTGGTGCATGGACGAGTCATAAGCAAACATGGATTCACAAGACTCACCACAACCCGGACTCGAAGGAAACCACCACCTTCCCCCTTATAATATATTATGTGTTTGGCCACGAGACCAGCACCCAAATGTCATTTTGTCATGGGACTCATAAATGGAAGTCCTGAAATTCCCATAGTTGGGACTCTTGCGACTTTGGGGTTCTCGACTTTTAGTGGTTGGAAGTTAAATTGGCAAATTGATTCCCGACCCTTCTTTTGACCATAACTTGTGTGTTAATTTTCCAAATGGGTCATGTGAGCCCATTTTAAACATTTACATTCCAAGATATTTCCAAAAATATAAAGAACTTTTCAATCCAATGGGTTTTGACCCCTGCAATCGCTCTTTAAAGGTTCAAAAGTCCATCAAAACTCCAACTCCCAAAGTGGGAACTCATTTGGGAGTGTGAAGGTTCATTCCCTCACACTCTCTTACACTCTTGGGAGCATGAGATGTGACTCCCGGGCTTCCCTCTTGGCCCGCACCCTTGCAAGCCCTTGCCTTGGTTGCGAGCCCAAAGCTAAGGTTGCAACATCATTAGTCCCCTTTCACTAAACCAACGAATTCATTCAAAGTCTAATGAAATCACTTAGTGTATAGGGACACCTTTTGTTGTAATGAAATGAAACAATGCTAGCACATGAAAGGTTTTGAGTTTTTATGAAAATTTTCCATAAAATTATACCTTTCTTAATTTAAATGTTGAATCATCATCCAACACCTTCCTTTAAAAAAAATGTTTAATTGTTTTATTGAATGTATAAATCTAATTGCATGACAACATATGTCATCCTCATGTTTTGAAAGTGCCTTTGTGGAAACATCAATCCACATGACTTTAATGGAACAATATAGTAATTCAAGCTCCTTATTTTCCATTTTTTCCAAAAGAAATAATATCGAAATTCAATATGTTTGGTGCAATCCTATAATCAAGTATTTAAAATTAAGGCAATACATGATTAATTATCAAAATGAAATGATAAGGGTTTTAATTGTGGAAATTTTAAATTGTTGAATAATTAATGAAGCCACATGGTTTTTTTTACAATCAAAACAACATATATATATTCATATTTTGTAAATGAAAAAAACAACCATTGCTTGTTTTCTACTATGCCATAATATTGCCCCCTGCCCCTCCCCCCCAAATAAAAAAACATACCCATAGACTTACTTTCAAAACTCATGGTCTTTAGCCCAAGTGGCATATGTCCAACCTTGAAAGAATTTTTTCTTAATGCCTACAAAATAAAAAATGCCCTAAGTATAGGAATGTTTCAAATAACAAAATATTTGTTTGACAACCCAATCCAAGGGACCAAGATTGGCCATAAACTAAGCACAATGGCCAACCACATATGCAAGGTACGGCCAAGTATTAGTAATTACAAGTACATAAGTTTTCCAATTCACCTTGAGAATTGAAAACTTTACGTATAATGGAGCTTGATGTCACATGCAAAGCATTGTGATAGTAGTGCCTCATTGTCGTAACAACGAAGGAGAACAATGTTTGTTTGGATTGACAATTCAAGCTCCCCAACTTTGTAATACCCATTTGAGTGAGGTTTTGTATAATGTAATTATCTCTTGTGTGAGATCTTTTGTGTAGACTTCCCATGCTGAGCTAGCATGGGAATTTTTATTTGGGTAATTGGCTTGAATAATTGAGGGCTTTTGGGCCTAGGTTGTTACACTTGTAAAGCCCCTTACAAGCTGGTTTTAGCCCCTTGATAATGTTCCACCTTTGAGGGCATTGTGGTTGTAAACTCATTGTACCATAAAGGGTGTTAGTCTTGTAAGCTTCCTATATCGCACTAATAGTTTAGATAATAAAAACACAAGGTAAAATTCTAGATAGGGCCTTGTTGGAAAAATCTAATTCAATCTTTTAGCAACCTTTTTTTTATTAGCAAAACAAAAATTTGAATTTTCAAAAATGAAGTGATTTTTTCAAAAAAAATTAATCACTAGAAGAAACAAGGTTTTAAATAATAACAATTGCTAAAAGTTTGTACCTATATTTGGTTTCAAGTGTGTAGCCAAAGATATAGAAGGACAATTAAAGGTTTTTTTAACTTTCATAACTAGATTTGGCTAAATCTTCCTTAAGGATGATTGCCACTTGATTACAAACAAAAAAAAATTGAAAAAAAACACAATCCCATAATATTAAATTATAACCATGGGTTAAAATTTTGACACTTAGAAAAATAAATCTTTAATTTTTAATATAATACAAATCAATACCCTTTCCACTCCCACTCCCACTTCCAAATGAAGGAATAATTCAATTAATGTGGGACCAACTCACCTTTTAGTCTCCATTCCAACTGTAACTCATTCATTGAAATTGTTTTATTGTGACAACAAATAATGTTTGATTATGATTCTTCAACACCAAACAATTTTAAAGAAACACGAATGTGAGTAGAAAATCAACCATAGAAAACCTTTATTGAAAAGCTTTGTTGTTTTGTGGATGGTTGAAAATAACACACACCCACAACAACAAAACACACACACCCCATATCACAACCCATATGAAAAATCTAGCTCCTTGGAGGATGTGAAATCAAATGACATTAATGATGTCAAAAAAAAAACTTTTACAAGATTTGTGTGATAGAAAGTTACACAAGGACGAAGATGTTGATTGTTGCAACCCTAGCTTTGGGCTTGCGACCAAGGCAAAGGGGTTGCAAGGGTGCAAGCCAAGAAAAAGCCCGGGAGTCACATCACACACTCCCGGGAGTGTAGGAAAGTGTGGGGGAGTGAACCCTCACACTCCCAAGGCAACTCCCACTTTGGGAGATGGAGTCCCAATGGAGTTTTGAAATTTCAGAGAGCAATTTCAGAGGTCAAAACTCAATGGCTTGTGGCGTTCTTTATATCATTGGAAAGCTCTTAGAACTTAGATGTCTTAAATGGGCTCGCATTGCTCATTTGGACATCTAAAACACAAATTATGACCAAAAGAAGGGTCGGGAGTCAAATTGGTAGTTTGACTCCCGACCACTAAAAGTCGGGAATCGACCCGATTTCCGTGTGTTCAGATGTCATGCAACATACCGTTGGAAAGCTCTCGATGAGGGCTACAGCTTTGCTTTAGACCTCATCTCAATTAGAGGTCTGCACACAAAGTTATGGCGCCCCAAAGTTGCGGGAGTCCCAACCTTGGCGATTTCGAGACTCCCACTTGGATGTGGGCCCCGTGGAGAGGTGCAGAGTATACTATAAGGGGGAAGGTGTTGGCTTCCCCCAAGTCCGGGATGTGGTGAGTCTTATGTGTTCGTGTTGCCTGTGGCTCGTCCTAGCACCAAAAGTGCTCCAACTACGCATTAACCACCTTGTGTGAGTTTTGTGCAAGCCCATGTGAGTGAGTGAAGCTTGTCAACTCTTCCTAATCCCATCCCGGAGCTCCAACATGCCCCTCTACTCCTCAAAGTGCTGTGAGCTAAGGAGCGTGGCCCGACTCCTCCTTCTTCCGATGTTTTTTACTTGGACTCACATTTGAGTCTTTCAAGAAGTTGGGAGTGTGTCATTGATGAATACTTTAATGAAATCAAGCAATGCATGATATCAAAGAAAGTTTTAATGGTTGTGGATGATGTTGATATGACAAGGAACCTTGGAACCTTACAACTTCATATTCTCAAGCATGCCACTAATGTAGATTACAAAAACAAAGTACTTGTAAATTTTTGAAATAGGCAATAATTGAAAAATCATGTAAAGGAGTCTACAAAAGTAGACATGGCATTATTAGAGGAATGACAAGCAAGCGAACTTTTCATGTTCCATGCATTCAAACATGCAAATCATGTGACAAATGATTTCAAAAACATTTTTATGGAAATTATAAAAGTTTTCGAAGGCCTCCCTTTAAACCTTGAAATATTGGCTTGTTATTTGTGTGATATTCGTGATTTGGAAATATGGAAAAATGCATTATGCGAATTGAAAGCTAGGCAAAACATAATAGGGGGTTTAAATAATGGAATGTTTTGGAAAACTTCGCAAATTTCTTATGACCACTCGGTAAAAATAGAACAAGACATGTTTTTGGATATTGATTGTTTTTTCACCGGTTTAAAAAAAAAACATTTTGTCGAATGTATTGGAATGTTGATGGTTTATCGAGCCTTATGTGTAGATTACAAAACTTGAAAGATAAATCTTTAATCAAATGGGCAAAGGATGGTAGTTTCACTACTATAGAAGTGGGGTGCAATTTATTAGCATAAATCACTATGGGACCTTAAAAGTGAAATAAGTTCATTGCATTTTACTGATTTCACCCTAGTGAAATTATTTCACTATACTATCACTATGTAAACATCATGTTTCATTGCTAATTAACATAATTCACTATTATAATTTAATGTAGTAAATAGGTTTTTTTAATGTTTTTTAAAATATTTTTTTATGTTATTTTATCATATACCCTATATTATTTTAAGTTACTTTAGTTATTTTAACTTATATTTTATGTTATTATAGGTTATTATAAATTATTGTACCCTAAACTATTATCCGTTATTTTACCTTTATGTATCTAGTTTATTATAAAATTTTAAGTTATTTTAAATTAAATTATTCAACTAACTTTAAACTATACCTTAGGTTATTTTATTTTAAATTAATATATGTTATTGTAAATTATACCTTAAGTTATTCAAGGTCATTATACATTATTTTATTATAAATTATTTTATCTTAAGTATAATAATTGAAAATAATCTAAAATATAATATAATGATCTAAAGTAAAATAACTCTAAATATAAAATAATAACCTATGAAAAATAATTTAAAATACCTTACAATATAATAACTACCAATAGCTTATGATATTATAACATAAAATATCCAACAATAATTTATAATATAATAATCACTAATAGTTGCAATATAACAAATAATAACCAACAATAACTTATAATATAATATGCATTAATAACCATTAATAAAATAACCACCAATGGCCTACAATGGAATAACCACCAATAGCCATTAATAGAATAACCACCAATAACCACTAATATAATAATATTAATAACCACCAATATCCACCAATAGAATATTCACCAATCACCATTAATAAAATAATCATTAATAACCATCAATAGCGATTAATAGAATAACCACGAATAGTCACCAATAGCCACTAATATAATTGGCATCAATATCCACCAATGTAATAGCCACTAATGACCATTAATATAATAACCAATAATAAACACCAATATCCACCAATAGAATAACCACCAATAACCAATAATAAAATAACCAGTAATAGCCATTAAGAGAATAGTCACCAATAAAAAAACTATTAATGGCCATTAATAGAATAACCATTAATAGGCATCAATAGCCACCAATAAAATAGGTACCAATAGCCATTAATAACCACCAATAACCTTAATAAAAGAACAACCAATAGCCATATATTAAAATTGCTTGAAATTGTCAAAAATAATGTAGGGTGAAATCATTTATAATAGAAAAAAATAACTTAAGGTGAAATAGCTTAAAATAACTTATAATTGCCAATAATAACATAAGATGAAATAACTTTCAATAACCAAAAGTAACTTATAATAGCTACAAGTAACATAAACTGAAATAATTTAAAATAGCCAAAAATATATTAAAAAAACTTACAATAGTCGAAAATAGCCTAAGTTGAAATAAGCTAAAATAACCAAAAGTAACTTAGAATAATCAAAAGTAACCTAAGGTGAAATAACCAAAAATAACCAAAAGTAATTTAAAATAGCCATAAATAGTAGTAAATAATGTAAGGTGAAATAATTTTAATTAATGAAAAATAGTCATATAATAATCGAAAATAGCTTAACATAAGTAGCAATATTATATTAACAAAAATCTTATCCATTTATTAAACTTTTATTTTTTTCAAAATAATGGTCATTGAAATGTTATTGAATAATGATATTCAACTTTTTTTTTGTTCAAATGATTTTAAACTTTCAAAATGAAATAAATGTAATTATGTACATTATTGAATTTATAAAAAAAAACTCAGATCATTTCATTTGAACAAAATTTCAATAAAATATGAATTTTCAAAGTTTATGTTTTTGTAATGTTTAAAATGAAGTATTTGATAAATACAATGTAATTTATCATATTATCACAATAAGTAGAGTGGCTTGATGGTAAAGGTGTTTACTTCTATTCCAAAAGTCAAAGGATTAAACCTCATGAGTGGTGTTGTGTGTGGTCAACAATGGTATGTTGACTAAATATTCTCTACTTTAATTCCTAAAATAGGTGCCTAGGTTGATTACATGGCCTATTTACCTAAGTTAGGTTTTTAACCTAACCTAGTAATGATACATGTCAATAATTCATAGGTTAAAAATCATGAAATTATCAATAATATTATATATTAAATAATTAAAATTTAATTGATTTTCATGTTACTTAGTTAATTAACTAACAAGTGATTGGTTTGATAAATTTGTATTTCACTTTAGAGTAACCTTGTTTCACTATTACCTAGTGAAACAATTCATTGTTCGTAGCAACTGGTCCCCATTCACTAGGGGGTTAAATAATTTCACTAGGTAAAAATGTCCAAATTCACTCAAAATCTAATGAAACCTATAATGAATTAAGATGCATTTTATAATAATGCTTGTACATGCATGCACAACTACGACATATGAGTTGAAATATTGCAATGGAAATTCCAATGAGTCAATTTATATGGAAACCAAATATATATTTGTAAAATAATCAAGTTTGGGCGACGTGTTAATTCAATCCTATGGTATATTTTTTTTGTCAAAATTCCAAATGAAACCATAAGTTTTACCTTTATTTTAAGGATATGTAATTTTCTTCATTAAAAACATGGCATTGGAATGAAAATTTATTTTCATTAATGTTGACAATTATTTGTAATTTGTTTGATGTGATAGGCAATGAAAAATTTAGAATGCATTCCTTATAAAGAACATGAAATTTTGCTTTCATTTTTCCAAAATGACTCAAAGGAGTTTGACAACCTTAGGTTACTTGACCTAACAAAAGCTTCACCAAATATAGTGGAAAATTTCATCCAAGGTCAAGATTTGAATTTCTTTCAATTGAGTGCACTCCAAAGCCTTTATTTATCAAGGTGTTCTAGTTTGCAAAAGTTACATACATTTGTTGGCCAATTGAATGCACTCCAAAACCTTGATTTATAGGTGTTTTGGGTTTGCAAGAATTATTTATATCTATTAGCCAATTGAGTGGACTCAAAAGCTTGATTTGAATAATTGTTTGAATTTGCAAGAATTATTACATGTATTGCCCAATTAAGTGCATTCCAAAACCTTCATTTGTGAAGTTGTCAGGGCTTGCAAGAATTACCTACATCTATTGGCCAATTAAATGCCCTCCAAAACCTACATTTGTCAAGTTATTGGGGCTTGCAAGAATTACTTGCATCTATTGGCCAATTGAGTGCACTCAAAACTTTGATTTGTTAGATTGTTAGAGTTTGCAAGAACTACTTACATCTAGTGGCCAATTGAGGCCACTCAAAAACCTTCATTTGAATGATTTTCGAACTTACAAGAATTACCTACATTTATTGGCCAATTGAGTGCACTCGAAAACCTTCATTTGAATGATCGTTCAAGCTTGTAAGAATTACTTGCATCTTTTGGCAATTGGGTGCATTCCAAAACCTTGATTTGTGGGGGTGTTTGAGTTTGCAAGAACTACTTACATCTATTGGCCAATTGACTGCACTCCAAAACATTAATTTGTTGGGGTGTTCGAGCTTGCACGGTTTACCTACATCTATTGGGCAATTGAATGCACTTCAAAACCTTCATTTGTTAAGATGTTGGAGCTTGCAAGAATTACCTACATCTATGAATTTAATGCAATCCAATGTCGTCATTTGTCAAAGTGTTTGAGGTTGTTTATGTACATCTATTGGCCAATTGAATGCACTTCAAAACGTTGATTTGTCAAGGTGTCAAGGAGTTTGCAACAATTACATACATGTAATGGCTAATTGAATCCACTCCAAAACATTAATTTGTTAAAATGTTCGAGCTTGAAAGAATTATCAACATCTATTGGCTAATTGAATGCATTCCAAAACTTTCATGTGTTAGGGTGTTCGAACTTGCAAAAATTATCTATGTATATTTGTCAATTCGATGCATTCCAAACCTTCATTTGTCAAGGTGTTTGAATTGGCAAAAAATACCTACATCTCTTGGGGAATTGAATGCATGTCAAAATTATAATGTGTAGGATTTAAAGCAAAACAAGAATTATGTATTGTGTCAACAAGATTTCATTCATTTTGAATTACTCTATAGATTCACATAGAAATGATTTGGGTTTGAAAATAAAAATATGTTATAAAAATCATGAATATTTAATTGATTCATTATTGCGCTTTTATATTGTAAATGTATACCAATCAATTTATAAAGGTTTTTTAAAAACCCTTGTGTGACAACATTTTTTATTAATTTTGAAAATCCAATTTATTGTTCTCAAATGATTAAAAATATATTTAGCCCAAGTATATCTTTAATGGAAGAACATTTTACAACCTCAAAAATTCATAATCATCAACATTATTATAACATAATGTAATAATGAAAAAAAATTTAAATTCATATGATTGATTTCCATGACTTCAAGAAATTTAGAAAATTTTGATGGGGAAGATTGTTTTTAATGGTTATTGTTTTATACATGTAAAATTTCATGGACAAAATTTCATTAAAATTGCTAATTTTAATTAATTTATTATATTTTAATGATTTTTAAAGACATTATAAATCAAAATAATATTTTTTGAACAATTAAATCATTAATATGTGCACTAGTTCCATAACATAATGACAAATTAGGATATAAACCATCATCTATTGCAACTTTTCAAGGTTCGTTCACAATGAAAGTTCCAAAAGGGAATGTTTAATGTTTTTTAAAGGATTTTGAAGTCTAACTTTGAGTTTTTATTTTATTGAAATGATAACAATTGCAGTGGATTTTTGTATGTTAATAAATAAAATGATGTTTTATTATATTAATAAAATTTAAATTTTTTTTGGGATATTATGCAAATATTTTTTTGAAATTTTAAAACTAAATATGTTAATTGTTCAAACCTCATTTTTTGAATAATCAAAAGGAATATAAAAAATCATGCAAATTGATTTCAAACTTTTTATACATGAAAAACATTTTTTGTTAAATCAAGAGTATGTGTTCATTGGGTAAATTTGATGAAAAAACAAATTATATCAATTTTGAACCAAATGGTTGCAAGGGAAAAGATTCATTTGTTTATATTAATTTACTAGTTGTGTATATCCAATAAGTTCAAAATTTATAGCTTGAAGCATCACTATTACAAATTTGTCTTAGTTCATTATGGGTTTCACTAGATTTTGAGTGAATTTGAACATTTTTACCTAGTGAAAGGGGACCAATTACTATGGACAATGAATTGTTTCATTAGTACCTAGTGAAACAAGGTTACTTTCAAATGAAATATAAATTTACCAAACCATTCACTTGCTAATTAATTAACTAACCAACATGGAAATCAATTAAAATTAAAATATTTAATATATATTATTATTGATAATTTCATGATTTTTTAAACCTATATTTATTGACACGTGTCACTACCTAGGATAGGTTTTAACTTAGCCTACGTAGGTAGGCCACACAATCAACCTAGGCACATGTTCTAAGAATTAGATAAAAAAATATTTGATTAACATACCATTGTTGACAACACCCAACACCACACATGAAGTTTGATCCCTTGACTTTTGGAATGGAGGCAAACACCCTTACCATCAAGTGACCTCACTTGTTATGTTAATAAGTTACATTACATTGTATTTATCAAATACTTCATTTTAAACATTACAAAAACATAGATTTGAAATTCATATTTTATTGAGATTTTGTTCAAATGAAATTATTCAAATTATTTTTATACAAAAAACAATAATGTACATAATTACATTTATTTCCTTTTAAAAATTTAAAATATTTGAACAAATAAAAAATTGTATATAATTATTTAATAATATTTTAATGACCATTTTTTTATTTTAAAAAAAATGGATAAGATTTTTGTTAATATAATAATATTAGCTATGTTAAGTTACTTTCAATTATTATATGATTTTTTTCATTAATTTAAATTATTTCACCCTACATTATTTATGGTTATTTATGGTTATTCTATTAAAAGCTATTGGTGTTTATTTTATTGGTGACTATTGGTGGCTATTCTATTAATGGCTATTGGTGTTTATTTTATTGATGGTTATTCTATTAATGGCTATTGGTGCTTATTTTATTGATGGTTATTTTATAATGGCTATTTGTGGCTTATTTTATTGATGGTTATTCTATAATGGCTATTGGTGCTTATTTTATTGATGGTTATTTTATTAATGGCTATTGGTG
>Ga0209208_10005464_pt1 | contig 17718 bp, 10 predicted proteins | sample S1TSphfallax_3_FD_187694 | JGI IMG/M metagenome (GOLD analysis project Ga0209208, IMG submission 187694) | Host-associated microbial communities from peat moss isolated from Minnesota, USA - S1T2_Fd - Sphagnum fallax MG (SPAdes) (version 2) | ecosystem: Host-associated > Plants > Peat moss >... | reverse complement strand
CAATTGTTAATTGTGCATTAAAAAAAAAAAATCAAACCCTAGCTTGTAGAGGAGTACTTTTGCATATACTTTTTAACATATTAGCCTTCTTAAATAGATCATTAAAATATTTTTCTTGCAACACATAAAAAAATCTTTCTTGAGATGGGTGTATTTTAGTTATATATGCTAAAGTGATATTCCATATATTCCCATTTTTCATGAAGTATATTCTTGTGTAGACTAATGCTTAAAATTGGTCAAATATAAAAGAATTTTTGAATAAAAAATGAAATCATCATTTTAAAGTCTAATTGCAATAATTTTTTAAATACAAAATCCCAATTAGATGAACACATCAAATAGATGTTTATAACAATTGAACATTAAACCTTTCATACCATACCCTAGGTGCTTACTTTAGTTCGTAAATGGACTTCTATCATTTGCAAAACTTGTTTTCTTGATTTGATTTCACATTATTAAAAACAATTGTTCAACATACGAATAACATTTTTGAAATGGCCTTGAAGAAATGTCATAGGTGCATCCATCTAAATCATCATTTGATGCTTAAAAAATTAAAATTCTCAAAAGTATCATTTTCACAACTAGTGAACATGTATATGAGAAATCAATGCCTTTAGGCTAAATGACCCTTCTTGTGAAGAACCTTCCCTTTCAATAGGTAATAGTTTCATCCAAGTTGTATTTGAAAAGTAATTTGCAACTTGCAAGCAATCAATTAGGTGGTGTATGATCCATAAGTTTCTAGGTTTTATTTTGTGCACATGATTTAAAATCAATATACATTGTTGCATTCCTTCAAGCACTATGAGGGCCTTCAAAGGCTTCAACTTCCAAGGCTTCAACTTTAGTGTTATGGCTTGCAACATGACATAAAATTATGAATGAAGAAATTATCATCTTGAAAATTTGGAGATATCCATGTCCCCTTGTTTGCTTTTATGGACCTATTCATTTGCATCTCTATCCACATATTTTGGTGCTATAACTTGTAACAAACTTAACTCTATCATGGAATATCTTGAGCATATTTGATTAGTTGAACTTTGTTGATGAAAATTTGGTATGTGAGAAAAGATCAAAGAGACCTATGTTGTTCTATGACCAATTATTGTGGTTGTTAGATTGACTTCATTATTAGGGTTTGAATTGAATTTTCAATTTGCTTGTGTTGTTGTCTCATTCATTTTGTAGTAATTGTCCTTTTCATAATCAATAGTTTGAAATGTTTCTCTTATTGCAATTGTTGAATCTTGCACAATTATTCACTTTGCCAATGAATGAATAAAATCTTCATCAAAGATAACATTTTCACTTATTAGCCATTTTTAGTATCTACTATATAATCATTAGCCTTCCATTTTTATAACTTGAAACTTTTGTTGACCCCTTAGCGGGAAAACTAGATTTATGTTAGAGACAAATCTTCTCAACCCTTGAACTATGAATATTTAACCTTTTGGAAAGACAAATCAATGTGCTTTTAGTATTTCTTTACATGTGTTTTAAAGCAATTCAATGCAAATGATTGATTTTATGATGTCATCTTGTAATTTCCAAATCTAAAACTTTTAGAAACATATGCATTTATTTGATTTGGTTTAGTTGGATAACTAACACCAACACGATAGTTTTTTTTTGACTTGATCACATTGAGTTGAAAATTTTCAACAACTTGGTGTTCTTCCCTTAATGATGCAAAATTGACAAAATACCTTTATATTGCTGAATCCTTTGTTTATTATTTGACTAATTGACAATATATATTCTTTATTAATTTCATGACATATAATATCTTATTTACTTGGATGATATTTGGTTGTCTGAATTTGAATGCACACAAATTATCTAACTCTCACAACCTTTTTATTGCACATGTCATTCCCATATTTTTTAGACATGAAACTAGGACCATATATATGTGAAATTATTTGTTAAAGGGAGAAATCTTTTGAAGTTTTTGACCTTTGGTAAGCATGGGATTATCAAATAGTGTTGTTTTAAATGATTTTTGTGATGGAAGACAATAAAATTGAAAATAGTGACCTTTTGAAAGGGTCATTGGAGGTTTGGTAGGGGTAGCAATCAAATGTTTTAGTGAGCAATGCTTTTACCAAAAGATTTTCGATAATCTTTCAATAAGGATGACATCGTAATTTGGCAACATATTTAAACCACATTTAATTTGTAAACCTAAGGATATTCTTTATTTTATTGCTTTAATGTTTGTAGAGGATCATCACCTAACATTTTATAGGATAAATGTTGTGTATTTTTCATCACTTTGGAATGAATACCATTCTTTTGTTGCAAAGCCTTGTAGAAGTTGAGAGCAAAAACTATTTAGAATTATAGAGTTTGTGAGTATTTTTCATTGCCCATAGTATAATTTTAGTATATCTCAATAAAATTAGAAAGTTGCAAAATTCTTACTTGGAGCTTTAGAATTTTAGATTTTAAATGTATATGATACTTTTTGGTAGGAATTTTCTTAGATTTGTAACTTCAAAATCATTTGGTCATTCAAAAATTTAAAACTATTGAATTCCACATTCCACTCACTGTTGCGGACAGCAACTCACACAAAAAAACTGGGAATAACATTGAAGCTGCGGAACTAGAACCAATAACACAACAACTCACACAAAACTAGAAATAGCACTTAAAGCTTCAGAACTATAATCAATAACACTCAAAGAAAGAAAGCTGGAAGTAGTATTGATATTGGAAGAGCAAATACAACTGGTGTTGACGAGAGTGAGGGACAAAGTCTCGAGGTCCTCTATTTATACTGCTAAGATATTATTGGAAACTCCAATGCTAAGATACTATTGGAAACTCCAATGCTAAGAAACTATTGGAGCTGTCACATCTGTCACGTCTTGTTATTGTCACGTCTATCACATCTGTCACGTCTGTCACACTCACATATTTTGTGATTAGTCTTACTACTATTCTCTTCTTGGTGAGTGGCATCATAGTCAAAGAATCATGTTTCATTAAAATCTTGATTAGAATCAAAGGTGATGGAAAAGAAATGTTTCATCTATCATTTAGATGTAGTTATATGAACTTGTGGTTTATTGTAACCACATATTTTCTTTTTCTTGTGTTTTACAATATGGGGCAATATGACCTCTTTCATGACAATAGTGAAACATTTTATTTCTAATCTATCAATGTGGTTTTGAAAGTTTTGCAAAATTTGGCAAATGTCAAGGATTTTAGTATATGTTGGTACAATAATGGTGCTTTCAAAAAAAAAATCGGGTTCCTTTCTTTTAATTTCTTTTTCATTGACTATTTGTGAAAAGGCTATAAATTTTCTTATAGATTATATAGTTTGATTGATTAAATACATGTTTGCCTCTTGCAATATTTTGTTAGTAAAATTTGATAGTGTTTTGTGAAGTGTAGAGTCTATCATATTATGATAAATGGGCATCATGTAGGCAATTCAATAAAAATAATCCTTGTATCAATTGTTTGATGATCAAGGTGCTTTCTCATTCTTCTATAAATATTGAAACTTAGAAGGGTAAGTCACATTAGTCCTTTTGAAATGTTTTTTGTGTTGCAATACTAGATAATTATTTCAATTTCCATGCTACTTACAAAGCAACATTAACACTTATTGGGTTAGGTCATTTCTATCAACCGTCAACCACAATTCAAACTTTGATTAAAAATATTTGCACATTGATGTTACAAATTAGATGGATCTTGACACCAACTTGAGAAATGCAAGACATCAAGGGTCAATAATAATGACATATTGAACTTAAAACCCAACCTTTGAAATTCTCAATTCATATTATAAACTTGACCCTTGAGCTCAAGTACAATGTACACAAGCTAAATTAGGCATACACAAAGCTATAATTAGTATGTGTACAAATCTAATGTGGCTTTAAGGATGTAATTTGTGGATTCAACACTTACAAACTTCTTGTTTAAATGGATGCCATTAAAGTCATGCTTTGGTTCATAAACTTCGTCATTTTCATACTTTGAAAATTGGAAATTCCATTATTTCAAACATTTCACATTTGAGTAAGCTACAATCGTGATTTTTAGGCATTTCATCAATTTATGGTATTAGATCAAATTTAGAATAGTTTTAAAAATAAAAATTAGCTAACTATTAGTAAATGTCCATTAGGTGTTGTTAATTATTAATTGAACATTACGATTTGTGGTGGCACATTTTGTCATTTTCTCCACATTCTATGACATAATCTTCTAGTGACGATCACACGCTCACAATAGTGATCAAAATCTCTCTCTTGAACATGATTTTTTTTTTTTAATTGTTGAATTTGTCACCCTAGACCTTAATGTGATGGAATGGTCTTGTCCTTGTCCCTTGTGTTGGGCATGTCACCAAGCTTTCCCTAACATGTTTGCTTGGCACCTTACCCAACATAATGGGCATGGGCTTGACAATTACAATTTTAATCTAGTTTTTTATGAAAATTGAACCTTTTTTGTCATGTTGGTTGGTTGGCAAAAAAAGAGATTGGCTCATAATCAATGCCAATAATTTGAAATTGCAAGATTGCTCAAGGGATAGGCTTGGGGTTGTTCCATTAAAAACAAATCCATTATAAATAGATTAGGTGTGTCATCCATTGTGAATGACACCACCTAGTTTATCAAATATCATTTGGTTATGAGGAAGGTCAAACCTTGATAGAAAATCTTGAAATAAATTGCAAGAGAATTTTCTTATGTGAGCAAATTTATGCAAGGATTGACCAAGAAGAGTGAGTTGAATGGAGGTTGTGAGAGGGGGATATAGAGAGGGGTTAGTTAATTGTCAAGTTTGATGTCCCATGTGAAAAATGCCCCAAACTTTTGAATAACTAGATCTATGAGACAATCCAATGAAATTCTAGTGCCCCACCTTCTTAATTAGGCCATCAAGAGGAGGCTCATACCAATGTTATGCATGTAAATGGTTTGGATTTACATTCCACGTAAGTGTAAAATTGTGTAAATGTATTTTATGCCATGTAAAAATAGTGCAAGTGTATGTGTAAAAATAAATATATTTATATAATTTTACATGGTCATATAAAACAATGCAAATGTGTGTATATATATATGATTTTACGCGACTATGTACAACAATGTAAATATAAAATAATGTAAAAAATCGTGAATTTTACTTGAGGAGATTACATAATATTTTAATGATAGGCCAACTAAGTGCCCCATTGCAAAAATAATAATCATCAAAACATACACCCATAATTAATTATTATGACTTTGGCTATTAATTTATGTGGCAAACTAAGTTTCACCTTGTCTTTCCTTTTATTTAGTGCCTCCATTGTTGCTACATATATTTTCATTGCTCCTATTTGTAAGTAGACAAAGACACAATGACTTTACGAATAATTTTATTATTTACATTTATACGTCAAAACATTGACATGAAGTTGTGTATGTGTATAAAAAAAAAACACTAATAAATGTAATCATTTGTAAAATGATTTAGATTTACACGAGATTTACATATCAAGTATATGGCTACTGACATTTATACACACAACATTGGTTCATACATTCATAAACTTGGCCAGAGTGAACCATCAACCACCAATGCACCAATTGGCCATTTTGTCCACTGGATGGGTTGCGTTTTTTCATTCAGCACCAAATGGGGTTCATCACAATCCATTTTTTTGTTGTTGTTGACCATAGTATTTAATTTTTTTAATTTTTTTGTGTTCTTGGCTATTTTTACCCTAGACTTAAGTTCACACATAGCTACCCTCCTCACCTTCCTACCTTCATAAGTATTGTACCAACCTTGGTACCTTATTTATTATCCCCTATTGACATAAATACTCTAATAACTAGTTATCATATTGACTTAGCTATTACATTTACTATCTACCTTACTAACCTAGCTACCCTATTAACTACATACCCTACTGACTTAACTTTCCTATTTATTTAACCAATGTACTAACTACTTACCCTAAAGAACTAACTACCTTACTAACTACCAACCTTATATACACAACCACCCTATTGACATAAATATTCTACAAACCTAGCCACCTTGATAGGGTAGCTTGTTTCCTATGTACTAACGTGCCTATCTACCTAGCTACCTTGCTAGTGTAACTATCTTCCTACCTACTAATTTGCCTACCTACATGCCTACCTACCCTAGTAACATATCTATCTTGCTCCTTGAATTTCCTTTCTACTTATTAACCTGCCTATTAACCCAACTACCTACCTATCTACGCTTTTTACATAACCAAATACTTAACTAACTACCTATCCATTTTCACCCCCCCCCCCAATCCTACCTATCAATTTATTATGGTTTGCCTTAGTTCATGGAAAATAAACATAGGTCCCCATATGTAGGTATTACAAACAATTTATTATGGAAACGATGTCATAATTAATTATAGCCATTTTGGTTTAATTAATGCATATTTTATTAAAATTTGTTTACCTAATTTATTTATGGAATGGACATTACAATACATATTGTCATGTAATTATTATAAGTATGTACTATTGCATTATGGTTTAGGTTTAGGGTTGGGGCACATATATTAATTAACAAGTTTTTCACAAATTTATAATGATTAACTTAAATTACGCTAAATTTGGGGGGAAATTTTCAAGGTTTAAACATCTGTGGAGTAATAAATTTTCATTTTATATCTTCGTCAAAGAAAGTGGAAAATTTTAGCTTGGAAAGATCACACAAAAGTAAAAGACATATCTTCTCTTTTGGTTTTTTATGATATTTGTTTGATTTTTTTTTAAGATTAAGTTTTTTTTTTGTCAATAAATATTTGTAGTTTAAAAGATTTAAAGTTTGGTTTCTAAATTTTTTCCTATGTTCTTTCAAAAAAAATAAATTTACATTATATAATTTGTATAATTTGTATAGTTTTTTGGGTTTAAGGCATATATCATTCAAACTTTTTTTTGTTGGGGTTTATATAGTTAGGGTTGTAATAGGGCTTAGGGAAAAATATCATTTGGATTTTTAAGGTTATGCCTTATGATTTAATTTTTAAGAAATTGGTTCATATATTTTAGGGCTTAAGGTTTATACTATAGATTTTGTTCATTGTATTGGTTTTTGATCTTATCATTTGTTTAGATCTATAATATAATTATGAATATCCTTTGTTTCCATATGTTCCATGTTATTAGAGTTAAATGTTTTATAATCCACTTTTGTACGAGTTATGATCTTTTAGGGTTGTGTTTTCAATTGGGACTATACATTTTGGTGAAGCGTTGTCATCTTTTATTCTTAAAAGTATGCATTTGTCTCTTGTTACTCCTTTTGTTTTCTATTTATATTTTCACAATTTGAATTCTTTTCATTTTTTAGCTATTGGATATAGAATGGGCATCAAGTTTCATCAAGTATACAACCATAAATAAAGGTTTTATACCTTTACTCAAGTATTTCATATTCAATATCTCTTTGTAATTTGATTTTTTCATACCCAAATGCAAATAATGCATTTACTCCCCACAATGTGGGTTGTAAGACTTAAGGCAAGTATTGCATTTTGCATTCATCAAACAATGTGCATTAGTGATCATTATGTGGGTATTGCTACATGGGGTTTTCAGACATTGTGGGTTTAGGGTACAATGCGGGTATTACATATGGGAACATTTTCAATGATGGAAGGTTTAATAGCTCAATGTGGGTATTGGCAAAGTTTGTTTTAATATATGGGTTCATAATGCAAGTATTGTATGTGATTTACATTGGAACAATATGTATTTTATATCATGACGTGGGTATTATAATGGGAATTCCAAGTCACAATGTCGATTTCAAGGGAGATATGTAGGTATTGCATTTTGGGTTTTTGTTCAATGATGAATGTTTTTAGAACTATGAATTCTCTTTGTGCATGAATTTGTCCTACTTCCCATCAATCATGGGAAGGGTTCCAAAGTCCCATTCTATTCATGTCCAAAACCTTACCAAGTCCCCTTTCTCAAACAAAGACTTGGTGTGGACATCCGAGATACATCATGGAAGGAAAATTAAAGTGAACATTCAATTTGCTTATGTTCCATATGCTCGCATCCCATAATTCTTGGAAGGTGAACGACGGGATACGAACACCCCCATGGAATGGAATGTTTACAAAAACTTTCCAAACTAAACAGTTATCAAGCAACCAACTATCAAAAACCACCTCGAACATACATGGTAAATTTTTTATGGCATTAACCTTTTTAATTTTTTTAATTCATATGCCAAAGATATAATCATTTATGTCTTGAATGTTTTTTGGTATAGGTATTAATGCGGGTATGGACCAAAGGATTATCGAGAAGACTCAACCCACATTCGATGTATTAAACGAAGATGCCTCTTGTCATTATCAATCAAACATTTATACACACGGCTCAATGTGGTTGAGATCACAATTTATCATAAGGCTCATACACGAGTTGATGGGTCATTTGCACATGGCCTAGAATCCATTTATCATATGTTTCATTATGTTCCAAGCATGTCATAAGCATTGAAGGACCGCATATGGGCCCAATTAAGCTTAGGTTACACGACCAAACAAATATATGATAATCATAAAACAATTTGGTGGGAACATGTGAATGTGGGTCAAAGCATGACACGAGATGATTTCATTCGGCTTTAAGACATTGCATATTTGGATCGGAAACATAAGAAGGAAAATTGGCGTTTACACACTAACCCTATAGTTTCAATTCAGTCTTGGGCTCTCCAACATCCGAAGGATGTGTTATTTTTCCAAAATGTTGGTGAAATCAACGAGATTCAAATCCCATTCACCATAGGTATTCAAACACCAACTCAATGTGAATCCATGCTATCATATGATCATAATGGTGCCATTTCTATGGATGCCACATTTGGCACAAGTGACATGAAATTCCATCTATTCACCTTGATGGGGTTTGATGATCATCGCACATGTATCCTTTTAGTGTGGATCATTACAAGTAGGCAAAGAATTGAGGATTTGATCGAATGGTTGAAACCATTAAAAGATAAGATGTTATCACACATAGCACATTGGAAACCATCATGCTTTCTCGTTGGCGATGCACCGCAAGAATTAAATCCATTATAGTTAGTTTTATACCTAGTACCTATTTTGTGTTTATTTCCTTATATGTTTTTTCATATCTTTCATAAAAATTTTGATTACTTCAAATGCATTTTATGTTGTACTAATCCCATCCACTCATGGTGATTTTATTGCATATGTGTCCCTATTAAGATTGTATGCGATATGGACAAGGTTCCTATCTTCCTTTGTTGTTGGCACGTTCTCAAAGCATGGCGTTTATGTGGTACTGAAAAAATCAAAGATGTGGAGGTGCAGGGTGGAATCCTCCAAGACCTTCATGATGCGATGTACATGTCCATCAATCATGGAGAAACAATTGATGATTTCAAAAAGTGTGGGAGGGTTGTTGTGAGAGAAAGCCTACAAAAACATAGGCTTGGTGATGCATGGACAAATTACTCTTGGACTTATTACCATTAATTGGGTAAATGATAATGTTTATCATGGTTTAGTATTGAAACTCTTTCATAATCATGTTATTCACCCTTGTACATTGTGTTTATAATTGTAGAATTATAGATGCTGGGTGTTTTACGAGTGCCCATTCCAACCAAAACACCCAAGCAAACATTGAATCATACCATGGTGCATTGAAATGTTGGTTTACTATTAACACAAAAGGCCTTCAAAGGCTTAGGATTGATTGGTTGGTGTGGTAATTAACCACAACCATTGCACGCCATTACATGCACACATTGGAAATGAAGAAAAGAAGTTTCATAAAAAACAAGGTTATGGAGGTCATTGTTACACAAAGTGTGGAAAAGGTAGCCCTTATTCCACTCACCCATGTGTATACCAACCAACTCTTGAGAATGATGGAGCTTAGGATGTATGGAGCCAATGCCTTCCCAACGTCATTTATGTGGTGAAATTTCCATTCACCGAAATATCTTGTTGCACATGTGAATGGGCATTGCAAGGGAACATGTGTAAACACCAAATTGTGGTCATTTTCACATGCATGGACATTTCTCAGGAGGATATCATTCATTACTATGGAACATGGTATGGATCACGTCATGGAGGGTTGGGTCACATGTTTGCTGACCTACGACATATTCTAGATGATATGGAATGCAATGATGATGATGAAGATGAACATTTTGAAGGTGATGATGGGATCATGGAATTTGATGGGCTCATGACCATGGAACAAAGCGATCTCCCTATGGGTGCCATTATAGGGTCTAGTGACATAATAAGTTCATCAACCCTAATGGAAAAGGTTTTTGTGGAATTGGTTACTACAATGCAAGAGATCACTAATGAATATAAAGAAGGTGATGTGACACTTTGTGAACATGCCACCTCATACATGAAAATATTGGCATGCAATATTCATAACATATGCCTCGCAAAGGCAAATGCAATTTTACAACCAGGATTGGTGTTACACCACATAGAAGATGGATTGAGAAATAATGTGAAATGGCTCGAAAATTGGCATGAAACAATGTTCAACCACACAAATGTACCTACTAAATGATGTCATGAATAAATGTCTCAATTATTAATTAAGATTATTGCCATTGGTAGTAAGAAATTTGTTTTTAAATCAATTTTGTATGGAGGAAACCATAGCCCAAATTCATTGAACATCATGCATTCAACACACACATGAAGTTTAATATGCTACAAAGGTTATTATTGTTTCCAAGTAATAAGCCCAAAATTTTTGAAATGCAAAAACACAAAGATAATGATAATATTAGTGTTAAATGCAAGTATTGTAACTAAGCCCCAAAATCCTAGTTGGTAGAGCTAAGTATGAATTTGGGTATTACAATTAGGCTTCAAAATCCTAGTTGGTAAAGGTAAGTATGAGTGTGGGTATTGCAATTGAACCCCAAAATTCCAATTGCTAGAAGTAAGTACAAATGTGGGTATTGCAAGTTTAAATGGAGAATCAACCCTAAATGCAATACCCACATGCATGCACTTCAAAATAACCCATCTAGATGGTTTGGATACCCTTAAGTGAAGACCTAGCCCTAATGCAATACCCACATGCAAGGTCACTTAAAATAACCCATAAGTGGTTTGGGTGCCCTTTAAGTGAAAACCCAACCCTATATGCAATACTTGCATTCAAGGTCACTCCAAAATAACCCATGTGGGGTTTAGGTCTTTTGAAATGAAAAGCCTACCTTAAATGTAATACCCACATGTCAAGTCATTCCAAAATAATTAGCTAATTTCATAATAGTATCCTAAGAAAGGTGTGCATAGAGGTTGGGGTTGTTGATTAAGAGTTCCATGATTTTTATTTTGTTTCATTGAAATTGAAAAGATGTTGTTTTGTTTGTGGAACAAATAGTACAATGACAATTGTGATTAAGCCTATCTTGGTGCAAAAAAAATTCATGGAAAAATTGAACTTACAATCTAGAATGTGGAATAATTATCTTAAATAATGATTTCAATAACTTATATATATATATATAAGTCAATCAATAAAATATCAAATTAATCAATCTGATTTTTAAATCCAACTTTTTATTATCCAAATAAATAAAGTTAAACAAATGATTAATTAATAATTTAAATTATTTGAAATGATTATATATTAATTCTTTAATTATATGACATAATTTGTTCATAGTTCACTAACTATCTAAAATAATGTTTTAATCATTCATTAAATTAGGGGGAAATTTTTAGGGTTTATACATATGTGAAGCAATACAATTTTTTTTCAATATCTTTTTGAAAGAGATTGGAAAAATTAAATTGGAGAGATCACACAAAAGTAAAAAAATACCTTTTTTTTGGGGTTTTTACGAAATTTATTTGATTGTTTTAGAATATTAAGGTTTTTTTTTGTAAGTAAATATTTTTAGTTTCAAAGTTTTAAAATTTTGTTTTTAAATCTGTTTCTATATTATTTTAAACTTTTCTATTTCACATTATATAATTTGTATAGTTTTTTGGGTTTAGGGCATATATCAGTAGGACTTTTTTAAAATAGGGTTTGTATAGTTAAGGTTTTCATAAGGCTTATGGCAAATATCATTTGGAATTTTGGGGTTAGGTTTTAGGCTTTAAGGTTTAGGAATTTGGTTCATATATTTTAGGGCTTAAGGTTTACACTTTAAACTTTGCTCATTATATTGGTTTTTTATTTGATTAATTATTTAGATCTATAACATAATTATGAATTTCCTTTGTTTCCATGTGTTTTATAATTGTTAAAGTTCAATATTTCTTCACCCACTTTTGTTTAAATGAAATACTCATATCATATGGTGATAATTCATTAACCATGAAACATTAAAATATTTTAAAAATATTTAATTCCCCACCAATACATCGTGAAATGCATGTTTTCAAACTTCTTTATTTTCTTTACAATATGTTTTAACATATATATATGAACGGAATGCAAAATTGGTCACATTGATGGTACATGGGTTTAAGGTTTTATGTAAAATCTATTACTTAATGTTAACATTTAGAGTTTGTTGAAATAAAAAAAATTTAAAAATTCATGTTTAACATTTCTTCAAATATGTTCATATTCATGTTTTTTCCCTTTTAAAGTTGTAAACTCATTTTTAAAAAAAATGTAAAGTCTCTAATTTAATAAGATTTTAATGCATGTTTTTAAAAATGAATTAAAGCACATGATTTTCTACTTTTTTAATGTTTCACATAATAATAAAATTTATCTCTCCCACATTAATCCTATGTATGATTGAATTTATTTTTTGATATATAATAAATAATTTCCTGGCTAAAATAATTATATGGTGGGTCTGTAATATTTTATATTTTATACATATATAACACAAGTCCTTATGTAAACTTTATTTTTTATGATGTATAATATTGGTCCAAATATATTTTTATTTATAACATATCAAATAACACATTATATATAATTAATGATATTATGGAATTATATTGTTGATTCATTTCAATGCATATAATATATTCATATTTATTTGAAATAAGATCAAAATTGATTAAATTACATATAAACCCATGGTTATGTATAGTGCAATTATTTTTAATGAGAATTCAAAATTTCCAAAATATAAGTAGATGGGTATGAAAATGTTCATAAACTCATGGAAACCATGTTAGAGTTTGTGTGGATTCAAAAGTTTTGTGAGGGTCAAGTTATTATGCCATGCTTTTGACACCTTGAAAAATTAAACATGATTCAACCATCTAAGAAACACAATAATAATTTTAAAAAAACAACCAAGAATCTGTAGCGTAGACAAATTACTAGTTGCAACAAAAGCTCATCGCCAAGGTTGTCAAATTGACTAAAGTGTCGACATTGACCAACCTAGACAACCTAGCCTAACATATGTAATAGGTTAGTAAGCTACTTGTAAAGTAACCTAACTAACTACCTAGTAGCTTAAACTAGGTGTATATAATAGGCTACAAACGTAATATAAGCCTATTATGTTGTTTACTCACTAGTGTAGGCCTTATAGGTTGGTATCTTAGATGGTCAAGGTGGTTTAGTATACTAGGTAAACCTATTAGCTATGTAGGTAGTTTAATAACCTAAGTCACCTAGGGTAGTAGCTTAGGCCACGTAAGTTTAGTAAGTATTTATGACAATTTAATGTCTATTCTTTTTTATATTATAACATATTAAATTTGAATGTTATAAAAAAACTTATTAAAAAAACACATTTTTTCATATAATTGTTACAAGTATATACTATTGGATTATGATTTAGGTTTAAAGTTTGGGATATATAAATTAATCATCATTTTTGTTATAAGTCTATAGTAATTAAAAAAAATTTAAGGTGCATTTGGGGGCAATGTTTAAGGCTTAAACATATGCAAAACAATGCAATGTCATTTTTTATATATTTAAAAAGAAAGTGAAAAAAATCGCTTATAGATATTAACAAATGGTAAGATGCATACCTTCTTTTGTGTTTGGTTACAAAATTTATTTAATTATTTCAAAAGTTAAAGCCAAATATCTAGTTAGTGAAAGTAAGTACATGTGTGGGTATTGAAAAATTATATGAATACCTAACCCTAAATGTAATAACCATATTCAAGTTTGTTTTGAAATAACCCATAGGTGATTTAGGTAAACCTTAAATGAAGACCCAACCTTAAATGTAATATCACATGTATGGTCGTTTCGAAATACCCAATATGTGATTTGGGTGTTGTTGAATGAAAACCAAAGCCTAGATGGAATACCTAAATGTAAGTTTATTATGAAGTAATCCATAGGTGATTTCAATAACCTTAAGTGAAGAGCCAACCTTAAATGTAATACCCATATGTAAAGTCATTTCAAAATAACTAATAAGTGGTTTGGGCATCCAAAATATGTTTCTTTATATACATGAATTAATTATTATTTTGAATTAATTTTATGACAATTAATTTTCATGAATAATTATTTAAAATAATGATTTGAATAACTTATTAACACAAAATAATATAATGAAGATAATAAATTAAATATCAAATTATCAATTTGATTTTTAGATTTAAATTTTAATTATTTGAATAATTAAGGTTCAACGAAATAATCATTTGTTTAATATTTAAAATAATTTAAAAAAAAATGATAATCAATCATTTACATCATCTGAAATATATATATAGTAATTCCTTAATCATGACATTATCTGTTGATATTTAGACTAGATTATTATGTCATATGGGTTTTGTAAATATTGCACTGGAAACCTATATGTGGGTATTATAGATTTCAAATGGCCTTATGGAAGTTAGAATAAAATGGATGTGGGTATTACATGTTTGGTTTCATGACAATGTCAATAAGTTAATTAGAATGCGGGTATTTTTTTTAAATCTTTAGGTGATGTGATTTTTTATACATTAAGTGTAGGTATTGCACAATGCACATTTTGATCTTTGTAAACCCTAGATAAGTTAATTATAAAATGTGCACATGGGATTATTTAAGTTTTGATTATTACATTTGAATCACTAAGAAGATGATGAAAAAAAAGACATATATGATTAACCATATAACCATCAAACAAATGTGACTAAAATAAATATTATACTGATAAAATATGTAAAAAAATGGGTGGATAAAAAAATGTTAAATAACCCAATGAGAAAAAAAAGGTTCTCTATAATATATGAAAGGACCAAAGTTCCAAAATTGGGTAGTCCAAAAAATGAAAGGGTTGAAAAAACCAAGCTAATTATATAAAATGGAAACCCTAAACCATATCACTATCTATAATGTCATGTTTAGCTCGATAAACAATTGCTGTATTTATAGCATTTGTTGCATGATAAACAATGTATAGATGGTTACATTGCATCTGAATATGAACTACAATTGCAACAAATTATTTCTTTGTTGTGCCCTTAACCCCACAAAACATCCAAAAACCACCAAATTAAACTTTAACACACCTTGAATGAAAAAAAATTATAAAAAATAACAAACATTAATTACTATTTTTTCTTACCTTCCATGAATCATTCTAGATTCATAGAAATCCAATACAACTATCAACTTTATTTTTTGATTTGCTTTAGTGGACTCTTGATCCCAATTTTTGACATCCCATGCCATTTTCAATTGTCGTGCATATGTAGAATGAGTGGATCAAATCATCTTTTGTAAATCTTCATCCTTTTCCATCCATGATACAACATCTCTAAGCACACTTCCCACGTCCCAAACATTAAGACCTAACACTTGCAACAATTGTTTTAAAATTAATTTGACCAAAGTTGGTTTTGGTAATGGTGGACATTATTCTACAACAATTACCAACTTATCCCATTTATGTTAGGCTTTGGCATGAACATAACTAGCAACCTTTTGATCATTCCACCTCTACATGGCCATGGCATCTCCCAAGATGCGAATATTCATTTTAGCATGGTCTCAACATTGAAGATTTCTTTTAGAAGTTGAAGGCCTCCTAGGTTTGGCCTTTTCTGTCATTAAGTTATGCACCTCCTTGAAATGTTTAGTCAACAACCATTTCACAACATATGTGACAATGCAAGTGCCAATTTTACACTTCCATTTTGATGCAACCATCATCCATTTTTTGTCCTTCTGAGCCATATTGGGTGGATAAGTAGGTGCCAATGGTTGAGAGACCTAGTTAGTTTCAAGTTCTAGACCTAAACCAAAAGCTATAAGAAAAAGTTAACTCTTTTTTAGTAATAGAAAAAAATTAACTTTAAAACCTTAGACATAAAAATACCACACAACAAATGCAGGTATTGTAAACCATCAAATGACATAATCAAATGCAACTTCTCAAACTTTAACCTCTTTAAAGTATTGTAATAAAAAAAATTGAAAAAAAATTCCACACCTTCCATCAAATGATGGAAGGTGCGGGTATAATTAAATTTAAATATTTTTGTACAATTTTTTTTTCTGCATTCAATTTGATATGTGTAAATTTTAAAACAATATAACTCACCACTTCTTAATCAAAATTCTTAATTTGTATTGGGAGGGATCTCATCATTCAAATTGCAGATAATCACCATTGCCAACTTTAAGCCACATAAATTGTTTGATTCATCAATTCCCAATTTTGATGGAGCAACATTTTGCTTCCCAATTATCAATTATGATGAAGCAACATTTTGCTTTTGAGCTTCTAAATCATCACCAATTTTCTTCAATTTTTTTCCTTTAACCATTACAACTTGAACATTTTTAAAAAACACCATATCATTGTTAATTATCAATTTTAATGAACTAGCCTAGCAAAAGGACTAGATAAAAAGAAAAATAAAAAAAGAAAGAAGGTGACGAGTTGTTGTCGTCATTTTCTTTACAGCAAAACTACTGAAGAAGGTGATGGCTTGCTGCTATAACTTTCATTTCAACTTTAATTTGTTCTTGAAATGGGTAGGTTAATTGTAAAAGATAAGCAAAAATATCAGGTTGGGTAAGATGGCACTACTGGCAAATATTATTTAGCAAATATAAAGGCCGGAGTAAGGTTTGCGTTGAAACCATACATGAAAATTCTAGCAATAAGGAAATTGAGGGGAAAAGATCGACCTCTACCCAATTATATGCACAAAAAAATTAATTGAGTAAAAAACATACCTTTAAGTTTTATTTTATTTTGATTGTTTAGAGGGCAATTATGAAGTAACCAAATGAATTCTTCCAAAAAGGAGGTGCTATAGAGACTTGCTGCAAAACAAATACGACTAATTGACATATAAAATATGACAACAACAACATCATGTTGTAAAAGAAGACAACTAGAACCAACCCTTGGTGTATTCCAACTACATTCCTAAGTGTCAGTTAAACAAATAATATTGTAAATGAAAGATGCCACTAGAGTGATTAATTAGACGTGCTAAGCTAAGAAGAAAAAAAGTTTGCTTCTTATTTCTTTGGCCTTTGTTCATTTGGAGGAAAAAACAGAGCAAGAAAAAGGAAAAAGTTCAAAGCAAAAAAAAAATATACCTTTTTTTTTTTTGGTTTGTCATTTTCTGGGTTTAGCTTCGCCCCACAACATCTTTCCTTGTGTGTTGAAGATTTAAAGCAAATGCACCAAGGTTAAAAATGGAAACTAGGATTCAAGGAATCCATTTTTTTTTTGGG
>Ga0209208_10005463_pt1 | contig 17719 bp, 9 predicted proteins | sample S1TSphfallax_3_FD_187694 | JGI IMG/M metagenome (GOLD analysis project Ga0209208, IMG submission 187694) | Host-associated microbial communities from peat moss isolated from Minnesota, USA - S1T2_Fd - Sphagnum fallax MG (SPAdes) (version 2) | ecosystem: Host-associated > Plants > Peat moss >... | reverse complement strand
TTCTTAGGTACATATAATGGGGAAAAAAAAAATCAAAACATTAAAAAATCAAATCATTTGTTGAAAATTTTCATTTCAACAAATTAGAATATTTTTGAACATTCAATATTTTCCCACAAAAATATGTACTTTATTGTTTGGATTTAATTTTTTTCCTTGAAAATTTCATTTCAACATTTTTGAAAATAGTCTAATTAGTGTCCAAGCTGCCTAGTAGGTAGTAGGTACTACGGTACTAACTACATCTTGCAACCTAGGTCTCCAGTTACTTACTTACTTACTTCTATCCAGGTATCAAGAGATTCGGCTTTTGAGTTTTGACATCTCAAGATCGAACTCACTCCCGCAGTGTGGAAGATGTTAAATTCAGTGACACGTTTTTATTGCCAGAGAGAGAGAGTAGTACAAAAGTATTGCTTGCTTCTTTTTTTCCCCATCCTCTCTACCTTTTGGCCCGTCTATCTTTTTCTAAGGATATAGAAAAGATAGATGTTGCCCCAGACACACACCTTTCGGCCCTCTTTGTGCACAATTTTGGGTCTTGGACGGACACCTGGGAACCTAGACAACATTTTCTAGGTTCTTTAGGTTTTCGTTCCTAGGTGCCCCTCACAGGCCCTAAAAGGTGTGTTAGGGCAGCACCAGACACATGTTGTTCGGGCAGATGGGCAGTCAGGGAAAAAGGAAGAAGTAGGGAAATACTTTTGTACCAACTGCAATAAAAACATAACTTGATTTGACGTCTTGCCCACGTACCTATTTCCGTTTTGCGTGTGGTAGGTACCTATACTTGGTAGGTACCAACTCTGGGTAGGTAGGTAGGTAGATAGGTAGGTAGGTAGGTACTCCTTGTGCTTTCTCTTTTGGCAGGAATGCTTGCCTGCACACGGTACACCTTCCCAGTGGAATGGACACTCTGAAGGAGAGAATGAATCACTCGCAGACACAAGCAAATACGAAGCCTACCAGACTCTTCACATGAGCACACAATTTCATGCGAGCAGTGGATTAATGGAGGATTGGAATCAAGTTCTTAGAGCGCGTTTAGACTAAGAAAACAACTTTAAATTGCATAGTGGACTCGTAGCTACTAGCTACACAAGTTGGCCCAGTCATCGGCAGCAGTGAAGATTTCTCGATTTCCCTTTGCAGAGAAGCTGCTCAATGAAAAGCCCACAATCTGCATGGAGTACACAGACAGATCTACTTCAAAAAGAAACCCCACCCATATCTCTTTCACTTGAGTAGAGCGCACACTAGCGCAGCACACACACACAAACACACACACAAAATCCGTGGATTGCAAGTAAAAGTACACAGCAAAGAAATTCTCTCCAGATCTTTGCTTCAAAGGCTAGAGCTAAAGCTAGACATTGCCACCTATCTCAAAGGAATAGTGATATTGAAATCAAGGTTGATTCTTTGTTTCTTTGTCTTCTGAAATCAACCAAAATCCTGCAGTAGCCCGATCCTGTCTTTGTTCTCTGAGATCAAGCAAAATACTGCACTAATCGACACCCATTGGGGGCAACAGGAACAAGAAGGAGAAGGGATGGAGAAGAACTAGCTAGCGAGAGAATTAAAAAACTTGCTCCAGGCTAATTAATCAAGGTTAAAGTAAGTTAAGCTCCATTAAGTTTAAATTAATCAGCAATTAGCAACTTGAAGTGGATACTCAAAAAATCCAATAAAAAATGATGGCTGGAACCATCACCTGGAAAATAAAAGGGCTAGGCCAAAGAAAGGCCAAAAGATGCACAACCTGCAAGAACCAAAGAAAGGAGAAAAACCTTATATATAAAATCAAGGACAGGAAGCCATCCATCAAAAGTACAAGGCAAATGAAATCACGAGTAAACACAACCCAATGAAAAAACGAAAATAAACAATTAACAAAAAATAAGGAAAAAAAACCCTAACCAAATAGGACCCAAGGCTACAAAATGACGATTAACAATAACAAAGAAAACCTAAGACGAGAAAGCAATCATATGCCACAATCAGCTATTGATAAAGGTGCATTACTTATGATGTGTAGAAAAGATAAAGAACTTCGACCAAATGTTGTTGCCTATTAAAAAATCGTTATGGCTTGCGCATAATTCAAGGCTATGGACACACATTGTCGATAGTGAGAGATGAACATCAAGGCAACTAAAAAAGACCGTTAAAAACACACAATAATGGTATGTGCACAAGTAATCAAAAATTAATCAAAACAAGAATGAAAACACCCATACGTCTCATTAGCAAGGGGAATCAAGTCATCGCTTGATGTTCGTTTGGCATAGTATTGTGTCTTTTTGAGCAACCATCATCATTACATGCATCGTTGATGTTCATTGCACCATATCTATGTGAATCGAGTCAACAATGACAATATCCATCAAAATACGAAAATTATATTTAGTAATAAGAATATCCACTTATCATTAAATGTGGTAAGGAAAAGGTGAGAGACCTCCCTCTTAACATGTGTTTTTGACGCACTCCCAAGTCCCAAGTTAGGCCCAAGATGGGCCTTGGTTTTTAAAACAACGGATTGTGGGGACTTGAAGGCACGTTCTCAGCTCTCAGCACTAAAAGGGGTAGTGGGGCATGCTGAAACTCCGGGACGGGACTAGGAAGAGGGACAAGTTTTAGTTACTTACTTGAACCTACATCAAGCCAACCAACAAGTTGGTTAGTTTGCATTTTGGAACACCCTTGGTGCTAGGACAAACCACGGGCAACTTTGGACTCACAAGACTCACCGTGGCCCGGACTCAGGGGAAGCCACCAACTTCCCCAATATAATATTCTTTGTGTTACTCCGCGACACCCACATCCAAATGGCTTTTTGTCCCAGGACTCCCAAAGAGGAGTCCCGAAACTATCCCGATTTGGACTCCCAGGACTTTGTGAATTCATAACTTTTTGCTCAGACCTCTAATTGGGATGCGATCTAAAGCAAACTTGTAACTCTCCTTGAGGGCTTTTCAACGGTGTGTCTCACTCCATCTGCACATACCAAGGTCGGGTCAATTCTCAACTTTTAGTGGTTGGGAGTCAAATTACAAGTTTGACTTTTGGCCTTTCTTTTTGTCATAACTTGTGTTGCAACTGTCCAAATGGTTCATGCGAGGCCATTTTCAACATCTACATTTCAATAGCTTTCTAATGACATGAAGAACGCCTCAAGGCGAGGTGTTTTGACCCTTGCAATCGAACTCTGAAGTTTCGGGAGTCCCGAAGGACTTCCAAGTCCCCATTTCGGGAAGTGAGTGTCATCTTCACACTCTTCCAAAAGTGGGGTTACGATAGTTTCGCTCTTTAAAACAATAACTACAACAATATCTTAAATGTGTCATGGGCTATTGTAAATTCACTCCCACAAGGTATTAAAACAAATGGGTACTTAAATCATCAATGGTATGACCACACTAACATCATGAAAGGTGGGCAATTATAGGATGTGGCAAACTAAGATGGGTACATATTGTTGTAAGAAAGTGGGCTGATCATAAACAAAATGTTGGTGTGGTAAGACGAGTTAATAACCAAGCGCTTGCCCCTGGACCCATACATGAACAGAAACATGCTTGCACAATATTCGAAGGAACAACTACTAGAAGGGAAGTAAACTCTTACTTGTGTAAGTGATTCACCAAAGAAGCTTGCAACTAGGGGTAAACTAAACCACTAGGCTTTCAAAAGGTGGGACATAAGAATGGACACCTTAAAGTAACATGGCTCAAACATTTCATAATGCCATTTGGAATGGGAGAGTGCCAGTTTCAACATGTGTTATTACATTTAGAAGAATATGACGATCATCCTCTTAAAATGAATGACAAGTGTAGGAACGATCAATGTTCAACACCCCAAGAATGTGAAGGCAATAGTTTGAACCACAGAAGGGAAGCCAAGTTCGCCCGAAGAATTAAAAAGAGTGACTTGACGATGAGCTAAGTGATAGATAGAAACACCAAAAGATCTGGCACCAAGTAACTTCTCCAACATAGTTATGGTACAAATATCAAACTCAAAATAATGCTACAAAATGCCTAAAGATGGGAACATTGTACGAAGCAAGTAGCCTAAGCACTAGGTGTAATAGAACAAAAACATTGCAAAACCTGCCTAAAGATTTGCAAGCATAGGGAGACTAGATATCATCCCAATATCCTCATGGAGAACCTCAACCACAAACGACTCAACAAATAATGTGGATCCCACCAATGCACCCAAAATATAAAAACCCAGTGTGCTCGAAACTAATGCGTGTATTGCTTGAATGTATTCCCCTATATGAGTAAGGGCATGTGCATGTCATAATAAAGTTAATCCCTTTCATGGGAAGAAGTTATCTCAAGTAAAATGCTATCACACCCATAGCTTGAAATCTTGCAATTGTTATTGATTTTTTTGGTTTTCCATGAACTTTCCTCCCAACATGTTCTTGAAAACTTAAATTCAAAAACTACCATAGTACCTTGGCAGCTTTGGCACAATTTATATATTCTTTAATCCTAACATTTTTGAAAATTTTCTTTTCACGAAAATCATATTGTTTTGAAGGAAAATTTAAAATCTTTTGAAATATTTTGGAATTTTTAATTAATTATTAAAAACTAATTAATTGTGAACAGTAGACATGTGCTGAAGCTGGCCCTCTGCCTGTCCTATGATATTGAGCTATAGGTTTTCTTTTGGGTGCACTTCTCCAATTTCAGCTCCACTTCTAGTTTGAATTTGAAAGATTGTGAGTCGGCCATTCTGAGATGTGCACATAGATTGAAAAGAACAAGATTTGTTTCCTCCTTAAGTTTTTTTACATAAATTAACCTTGACATTTTACTAGGTGATTCTCAAGTTGAGTATTTTTGTAAATCAACTCTTATGCATAAGGGGTCATAGCCTATTATCAAAATGATAATTGAGGAAATTGACAATGATATATTTTGTGCAAATTAATATTGGGTGGGCAACTTCAACGTTGATTATATTAATCATAAAAATGTTTAAATTTTCGAAAATACATTTTTTTGAGGAAATATAAATTTTTGAAAAAAAAAAACCTTTTGAAATTTTATATTCAGGAATACTTCATTTTTCATTTCAAATCTCCAAAAGTAATTAATAGTTTAACAAATTGTGTCTAAGGCCACTGTCCAAAGGAATCTTATGGGGTTTGTCCCCAAGCCCAAGCCAATATTCCCCGTCATGGGACCCTAGGATAAAAAAAAATTCCATTTTAAACCCCAAGCCCAAGTCCATTCATTTCATGGCCTCTTTGGGAAATAGTGGCTTGGGGTCCTAATCATGGGTGTCATGGGGTTGGGAGAAAATGGCCTCAAGGTACTAGGGGGTTGGATGTGGCAATCTTCCCCCCTCTCCCCCCCCCAAATAGGATAAGAGGGGTAATGGAACATGTGCACCAAGACTCTACTAGGCCAAAAAACTTTCTTGTTGCATACACCAAGCCATAATCAAATTTCATAATGTTACCATACCTTCATGGATGACCATTGTGGATGTGTTATTTCATACATGTATAAATACAGAATGAAATTATACAATTTCGCTCCTAATTCTTGTTCCCATGGACCCCAGATTACCAAGGGCCCAGCACAAAAACCATGCAAGGTGTCGAACATAACACCATTAAACAAAATTTGTAAGATGTCGAGGCCCCATGTCCAAGGGTATCAATCTTATGGGGAGTTTGCCCCCAGGGCCCAAACCAATATTCCCTGTCTTGGGACCCCGAGACAGAGTATATTCTACTATAAACCTCAAGCCCGAGCTCACTTCTTTCATGGCCTTTTTTGAGAATTCCATACTTGATCGGTCTATAGTGGATTGGTAGGCAAGCTGAATATAGCACTCTCATCACAAACCAAGCTCATTATTATTGTTCTTTCCACACTCTCCCTCCCCAAATCATTTATTTATTCCCTACACTTTTTGTGAATTTATGAACATCAAAAACTCAGTGCTAGCTACAATTTAAAGGCTTTTGCCAAAATGTAGCATGATTCTTCAACTTTTCTACTTTCCTCTCTGACATGTAGCCAAATTTGGGTAAGTCCTCTTGTGGATGATTGTGAACTCATCTAGGGGATGAGATTTCAGCCAATCACTGCTCCTGCAATGTGTACTGTAGCTATATAAATGTTCTCAGTGCATTCAATCCTGAGATTTAGTAAAATTTCATTACTTTGCGGACAACAGTCATGAAGGGGTGAAAGCATCACATGAGGGCAACTCAGGTCCAACAGGGCATGACTTTATGGATAACTCTAGCATATTCCAGAAAGTTCCAAAAGTTCCCACATTTTTTGGGTTCAAGAAATCACAAAATTTGTCCAGAAAAAAAAGGAAAAAAAAAGGAAAGATTGATAACCATCATGGGTTGTCAATCCCTAACCTGAATTCTTAAATTTTAGTGGAGAGAGAATTTGGAAAATTCTTTAGAAGCCCGTCATCCTTCAAGCATCTCTTTGAAACCAAACCTCAACCCAAATCCAATTACAAATGTCTCCCCCAAAAAAACTATGACTCACATATTTTGAGCCACGTTAAAGAATAAAAGAAGCACGCTTTATTGGCTCTACACAACTTTAGGGTAGTTGAAACAATGAAAGACTACCCACAAAACCATGCAAAATAGAGTTAAATTGGTCCCACATTTTGAGGAATGTTCTCCAAGTGGAAATTATGAGTTTCATTTCTTGGGAACTTCATGGAACATTTCCTATTTTTAACTATTTCAAGGCCTTTCAGCTTGCCATAAAGGCAGAGCTGTATAATTTACTTCTCGATCACCCACTTGTTCCAAAGGGTGGGCAACAAGGGGTGTGTCACACTATGACCTTGCCATTTACATTAAAAAAGTATCTTAAGAAGGCAAAAGAAGAATGATGAAAACTCAAATATTTCACCATACAAAATATAATCTTCAAAAAATCGTCTAAAAGAAACCAAAATCCTTTAAGATATTCTAACTCTCTAACCTAATCTCAAGTTTTAACACAAGCCAAAATATCATCTTTCCAAAAACTTCATTTAAAAATAGATCTATATTACCTAGGGACCAACATGCATTAAGCTAGGATAAAATCTATAATGAATCTAGACACAACAATATCCTTGCCTTGGTAGGCAAGGCCAACAACAAAGAATTTGAATAATGAAGGAGTAGGAGGAGTTGGGAGGATGGAGACAATAATAATGGACTACTAGAGTGTTTTTCTTTTCCCCCCACAAATATAGCTACCAACAATAGGTCAAACAATGCAAAATTGGGGTGGTGGAGAATGGCACTTTTTTTGAATTGTGCAAATACTAAAGGAGGGACACACCCACAAAGCTCTAATAAGGGAGCTTGCTTTTGACGTCTAGTTACGCTATCCACAAGCTTTTTGATCATGATGGTTGAAAGCAGCAACAAAACAAAGGGCCCAAGTCAAAAAGACACAAAGTCTGTGCTCTTTTGTCATCAATGCTTTTGTCTCTTTTGTGCAGTTATCTACTGTAGCCAGCTTTCATGAACATTTTTTTTTTTACTAGTGCACTTTTTCTTCTCTTTGGAACCCCAGTTTTCTGGGTCCATCCTTCCTTAAGGGATGACACTTTGCTTTTCTCTTGCTTTGGCTATCTTAGCCAGTTATGACTAGGCGAAGACACTACAACAACCTGGGTCCCTGCATCCCAAATTGTTTCTTTGGATTTTGAGTGAATTCATTTGTCCCATTGAACAAGACCTACTAGGGATACAATGAATTCATTTATTCACTAAAGAGGGGACCAGTGAACTACACCCACATTTTGTAGTAATGAAAGTTCTTGTCTGTTTATTGGCTTTGCCCCCTTTATAATAAAGACATTTTGATACACCCATAAGCATAGGCCAAAGCTTGGTATCCTTGCATTCTAAATGATTAAAGGATCCACTTGAGCTTCACCATGCTAGCTGTAACTAACCACCATATCCGATTAAGTATGTTGAATATTTATCATCCTTACGAATGTCTTTTGAAAGGCACAGCCATTGTGCCACAAGTCGTTTGTTTATTGAGTTAGACCATCTCCACCACAAGCCCCTACTTGCCCTTGCAATGACAACTACCAAAAATAAGTGGTGTTGTAGTCCCCACTTCAACGCTTGCGTCTTTTTTTTCCCTCATGCTCCAACAATGAGTGACGCTCATTGTACCATTATCGATAAATGCCCTAACATCATCATGTGTATAGTTTTTTTCTCTATCCATTTTGTGTGTGAATGCAAAGCAACATGCTTGTGTGCGCTCTTGCAATTCAACTTTTCTTTCTTTTAGAAGACATACAAAAGGAAATGAGGGCAAGCTTCGATTTTAAGAGTTTCATACATGAATAACAAATCTTTGCAAAAGACAACAAGCAAAGAACATAGAAACCCATGACAACAAATGAAGAACCATCCAAAAGTGATATTATTCAAGAAACTTAAGAAATATTTTATATTATGTTAAGAAATTCTAAGAGTATTTTTGCAATTTCTATGTCCTTGTTTTTAATGCAATGCAAGAAGATCTTAGATCCAAAGACAAAAGAAGACAAACATCACCACCACAAGGAAAATATGCCGGTTGCAATTACAAAAACATTTTTAGATGCAAAATTATATTTCCTCATTCAACAACAATGAGCAACAAACCTTGAAAGACCAAATCCATACAACAAAATGCACACCCTAAGGTCATAGTTTCAACGTCACAAACACGATCAATCTCTTAAGAAATCATGTGGTGGGAGGGGCACACTACAAGTTCTTTTACAAACATCTCTACAACTTCAATGAGGTTGTTAACCTCCAAGACTTGGGTACGGCAAAGTTTATGGCAACATCTTTGAAATTTCCATGGCTATAGAATTGTGCATACATGATCTACAAGTGCATAAACAAAAAAACAATAACATGTTTCCAATATAGATCATAGGAGAACTCCAAATGGCATAATGTTAGGAAGAATTCATGCAAGGATGTTTTGATCTTTTTTCATCTTTCTATTGCACCAACAAATCTATCTTCAAACCATTTCCAAATTGAACACAAAGCTTTAGTAGGTTTTGTGGTGTGTAATCGTAATGGGGCACCACAACTCTAAACCACCATAAAGACCAACAAACTTTTCGACACTTTTGACTTTGCAAGGGATTTTGACATGTTGTGATAAATATGTTCTTCCTCATAAAATAAACATTTGTGGTGAATGATTATGTCACTTCTTTGTTAACATTGAAAAGCATAATAGTTTGGGTAACATTGATTTTAAACCTACCATGTGTCACTTCAATAACAGTTCATAATCTTCTAGACATTAGGCTTATACATTCCATAAATGTTCAATAAAGAAAATTGTGTTATACAATCTTCCAAACGAAAAGATTGTATATTGCAAAGGAAATATTCATGTTTTGTTTTCACATTTCCATATTGATCACTTGACCTTCTCAAGATGTTCCCATGATGTTTTTACAATGTTTACATGGTGTTCACTTTTTCTTGTGTAAATTCCATGGCATGTAATAATCATTCACAAAGATGTTAATGTAATGGAATAGGTTCATAGATGCCCATTATGCTAGTTGCATCACCCATCCACATGCAACTTACATGGCATAGTGGGCAATCATTTGCCCATACATTTTCAATAATTAGTTACTATTGTTATAAGCAAATTGATTTTGGGGCCTTGGGTACTTCATGGCTAAGATTTTGTAGTTGTAGAAAGTAGTCGCATTCCATTGTAAAATAAAAGTGATTACATGTAAAATGTTACGCCTTTATTTTTAAAGCATTTTTTCTTATTTCCCATTACTAAAATATTTAATCAAGTTTGTCTTTAAGTAATGCCATTATAGTGCCACCTTTGGATCCATTTTTAATTAAATTTTAAATAGATGGATGGACCTTATGATGAGATTTTCAATTTTAAATCTTCAAATTACTTTACTTGTGGAATTGCTTTTGGAAATACATTCATTCATATCAAATTCCTTTAATACTTACAATACACACATTAGCAAAATTGGAAATCATCCATTTTTGTTCTAGTGAAACATAGTCTAGGAACATTATAGAATGTTGCAAGGGACATGCACATGTAAAAAAATGAAAAATAAATAAATAATTGTTGTATTACTTAAATGCAATTAAACATTGGAGCCACGTAAATTTATGGATAGCCAACAATGTCACCATGATATTTCAATCCACTGTTGATGTCTATCACATTTTTGCCCATCACCACCAAAGGATGTCGCCATATTGTTCCATTTTCACCATCCATTTCACCACTATCAACTAACATTTAAAGTTTATCATTACCAGCAAGGTTGCACCAATATCTTTAACTTGAAGATGAAAGAACATTTCCTACTTGTTGCATGTTGTAGTACAAATCAACACCTCTTCAAATATCAAGGCATATTTTTTTGGCTAAACATTTACTTGTTGCCACTTGTGGTTTTCTTTTTGCACACAACAATGTTGTTGAATGCTTTCAAATTCCTTGTGGTTGTGGACAAATGTTGGCACAAATGAAATATATATATAATCCTTGAGCAAGATCATGATTCCCCATTCAAATTGTTGAGGCTACTTTCAATTCAATGAAGGTAAGTAATCTTTATATCTTTACATTTTAATACTAAGTAGATGTATATGAAGAATTGTATAAAACATCAAGTTACAATTTGTGTTACACTTTTGTTTGTTTCAATCTAGGATTTAATTTCAACGGTAGAAAATTGTCCTATGTTGGTTAAACACCATGGATGTTAATAGATGATAGTACCATCACTAATGGTAGTTATCGTTAAATGGCAAAACAATCCTAGGAAAATTTGAAAGTGTTTTTTGACAGTAATACTGTTATTACAATGAATTACCTTCATGAGACAAAATAATCAAAAGTTAATTTTGTGAAAATTTCTAATAAAAATAATAATAGTTATTAAAGATAATATTTTGTCTAATTTACTTAAAAGGGCATCCTAGTAACTATTTAATTACTAATGGTAAATATCATATTTACTATTTTCTATTTACTAAAGGATGAAACCATGTAGGTAATTAGTCCAAGTGTAGTTATTATTAATAATATCTTTGTCTAATTTATTTAGAAGGGCATGCTAGCAACTATTTAATTACTAGTGGTAAATATCTTATTTACTATTTTCTATTTACTAAAGGATGAAACCATCTAGGTTAATTAGTCCAAGTGGATAAGGGATGGATGGATTTCCTTTAATTAAGATGTGTGGAAGGGATTAGGATAAGGGGATTTAAGAGGATAAGCACTCAACCTTTGTGTGGTGAACATCCTTCTTAAATTCCTTATATATTTATTGGGAAGAATAAAGGATTTGATTATAAGAGTCTTATAAGATTAGAAGATTAAATCATTAGCATTAATAAGATGATTGCGTGTGATACTCTTGTGTGAGAAAGAAGGAGAAGAACATGGAATGAAAATTTATTTGTCCTTATGTAATGAAAAATGGTTGAAAGTTGTATGGATTAATGTTTCTTCTTGGTGTGTGTTCTACTTAGAATGTGATAAAAAAGTTCATATCAAGTTTATATAAAGTTTTGTTACTCTTATTTATTAGTTATTAGTTTTGTCTATATAGTTAAAATATTATCTATTATTTGTTCTAGTTTTGGAATAGAAATTGCATTTTACCACGTGATGGTAATTACCATCAAAAGGTAACAACAAGGAGGTAGACATGAGATTTGAGGTTTGTAGGGAAGATAACATTGTTATAAACAATATGCAACAACCACAAAAGGGTTTACAAGTGTTGCAAATGGTAGGTAACAACTACAAAGAATCTATAAGTGTTGTAGATGGTAGGTTTTAGCTATGGAAGGTTTGCATGCATTTGTGGGTCTTCTTTCAAGCATGTTGCATAATTATAGTTATTACATTTTTATTTTGTTATGTTTATGTGTGCATCAATAGGACCAAGAAACACAAGTTGTTACAATATGTAACAAGGTCCATAATGAAGTTGAAACCCACATTATTGCAATACTTTGTGAGTAGTAAAAACATCAAGAATGCAAACCCCTTTGGTTGGTATGTGATTTTATGCCTTTGAGATTGCAACCATGACCACATCCACATGAAGTTGGTGACATATTTGAATGATTCTAGTGAAAATTTTACCTTCATTGTGAATGGTGAGAAGTTTTGGGCCATGCACAACATGTTTCAAAAGTAAGGATAATTATCACTTGGGACTATTTTCAAACTTTGATTTCACAACTAAAATCAAAGTGTTAAAATAATTTTCTAGCCCTATATTCTTTTTTATTTAAATGTGATTCATTTTGATGTGTTGTGAATTTGGGGGCTTTGTTTGGCTTCAATGTTTTTCTTTTAAAAATTGAGGGTTTGCAAGTGCAACTACCCAACTAATCAAAAAGTTGGATAAAAATTCCTTCAATGCACCTTGCTTGATGCCATGGGCATTACATATCCATAATATAGGCTAAAGTTTGATTGTGAAGACAACTTTGCTAAGAATTTGGAAATATTGAATGGTTGGTACTGTGAGCCAAAAAATATGTGGTATGGTGAATTTAATCCATTGGTTCCACCTTTGTTAATCTTTGGGGGCTTGATGCACAACAAAGGATGTTCAAGTTGTATATGAAAAACAATTTGATCATCTTCATCAAACTTGTGGACAATTTGGGTGTGATTTTTTGAAATGGTATGTCAATGATGTCAAATTAACAATTGATTTGAAACTATCAAGTTATATGGAAGACTTGAAGTTCATTAAAAATTCTTTCATCTTCATTATTTTTACATCTAAAAATGACAAAGTCGAAATTTTCACAAGTGTAAGGAACAAGTTGAAGAATGAAAAAATATGAAGTGGGCTACTGGAGGACATTAATAATTTGCATTCTATAGAATCTAATGGATCAAGGATGGATGAATCAAGTATCAAAGATGGAAAAATGTATTAAAAAATGGAAAAATCCTTTCAAAAGGTCTCTACATATGGTGAATTCATTTTTAAAAAAACTACTTACAACAATGAATGTTTCTTTTGCATTTGTGTCAAATTTTGCATGAGAAGAGGTTGGAAGGGACTTGTTTTATTAGCAATATAGCCAAAAAGAAAAATTAAAAATTAAAAGTTTTGAAATCAAATTTTTCTTAGGGGTTTAATATCCAAAATTTGACCAAAATTTTAAATAAATCACCATATTTATATATTTGGTTCAAATAAATAACCAAAAATGTGGAAGGATGTTTATTTATTTTCATATTTAACATGTACTGACATTTGGGTAAATCTTGTTAATGGATGATTGCCACTTTGGCTACATCATAAATTTGACTATAAAAACATTCAAACAAAAGAGAGAAAAAAACGCAATTATGCATGATTTAAAACGAGGAGAAAACCAAATTTGAACATATTATGCATTTTGTAAAGAACATCAAATGTTAGATCTCTTGCCTGGAGCCTAGGATTGAACCAAAAATAATAATTATCCTTTTTAGAAATTTAGGTTTTGTATTATGGATAAGTTTTGAAGCAAGTAGAATCCATTACACCTAGGAAAGTGGCAATAACAAAACCACCCCTCCCTCCTTCCCCCCATGGCACATTGTTGTTCCATTAGGTGCTAAAGGTTTTCCAATGCATGTTATAGAATTAACCAATTTTCCTAACCATTGATTCACATCTCAAGCATGTTCTTCACCCTAGATCTAACTTCCAAGAATGGAACAAATAGATGACTACTTGTGTTTGAAGAGGACAACCCTAACAAGGAAAGTGAAATGTTCCCATGATTGTTACTTATGGTGCATTCACATTTGATGAAAATCTAGGTCGCATCTTAAGTGATATAATGTTAAAATAATGATAGCTTAAGGTAAAACAACCCATCACCAAACAATGGCCAATGACTGACCGAAATAATAGTTTGCACATAGGCCTATGATTGACAAATTTTACACCCATAAATATTTTTAAAAACCCCATTACTAACCACTTGGTGAATTTTTTTTTGTTTGGCTTTTTTAACCACCTTCCATAGGATGGAGATTTTTATGTTTGGTTATGGGAAAAAGTTAGGTCAATAGAACATTCATTTGTACCAACTTAAATAAATTAGGTGTTCTATGATGGGGAAAAAGTGAGACATTATGGGCACTCATCTATATCCACTAATTTTTAAAAATGTTATGTGATAGGAAAAAACTAGCCCCATTCAAAATACCAAATTGAATGGTTTAAAATTTTAAAAATGGCACTTTGGGCTCCAATCAACACCACTTATACCAAATGATGTATACATAGTAGAACCTAGCCCCAACATCTTAGATTATGACTATTGATTTTGATATTGTAGTAAATGAAGATCAATGGGGGGAAGATGGAGCTGCTACATAGCTATTGATTATAACAATAAGAGAAAATGTTGGAATAGAACTTGATGGGTAAGAGCACCCAAATGTAGGGTATTATGTGGATCTATCTACAAATGTTAATGACAGTCTTGAAATTAGTCTATCAAAAGATGCACATGGACTACCCATTGATCTAGCTGAACCTACTTGTGGAGTGCAATAAACTAGAACATTCGTAACTACAACACAAGATGCCTCATTTCTTGTCAATCTGTAGAATGCCTTAGCTCTTGTTAATTTGTTGTCCTTGCCACACTTGCTTACAAGAAAAACAAAGGAAAAAGAACCATTATAAATTGACTACAACTAGTTACATGTTGTGACATTTAGTGAATATTCAAACATTTTGTGTGAGAAAGCACTAAACAAAGAAGGAATAAAAGAAATCAAACAACAAAAACAAAAGGAGAGGGCAAGACAAGAAGGCTAAATGAGTTGTTAATTCTTTAAATGTAGCAGAAAGGATAGTTCAAAAGTTGGCAAAGACGCGTGTAAGAACAAATTTTATGTTAACTTGGTCTATAGTTGTAGTAAGAGAAGCAAGGGATAGGTTGCACCAAAATTATGCAATGGGTTTAAGAGCACATCTCCTATTGTATAAAGAGTGTGAACCTTGGCAATTCAACAACATAGATATATAGAAGCAAGGGCAACTACAATGACACAAATGAAAGCAAGGGGGCATGTTGCAACAAGACTATAACAATTTCCCTTAAGGTAGCCAATTTTGAAAGAAGGGAAGGGGGGCGGGGGGGGGGGTGGGTTAAAAAAGGCTAAGGATTAAAACTAGAAGGGTCAAACATAAAGAAAATCACAACTCAAGGTGGAACCAAGAGGAATTGGGAGTCAAGAACCAAAGGAAGACAAACACGATAAAAATCATGAACCAAAAGGAAGATGAACATGATCAAAATTGCAAACTAAAAGGAACCAAGAACTAAGAACCAAAAGAGGACAAACACAATCAAGATTGTGAACCAAGAGGAACCATTAGGATCAAAGAACTGGGAGGTAGAGGAGGACGAACATGATCAACATCATGAACTAGTCAGAATCGGTTAGATTTAAGAACCATGAAGAACATGATGAACTAGGAATGAAGAATTAAACATAGAGGAGGATGCACACAATCAAGATCATAATGATGGGGAGTAAGGGTTCTGTAAGAGGATGAACATGGTCAAGATCACAACAACGAAAATATGTCCACATTTGATGATGATTACCCACAGGAGGCTTGTGATGGAAGGAAAAGTTGAACCCACATTTGAATGCACGACAAAGATCATGATGAAGACCTCTTACACACCATCACCATTGCTTACACAACACAATATTATATTTTTTTCAATAAAAGAAGATGAACTCATAACAAAAACCATTGAAGATTGAAGCCGAAACCCAAACAAACACTCATGGAAATGATGATCAACACATCCTTGGCACTAATCCCAGTTACAACCAACAAACTCCAAACCAAGGAATGTCGATAGCCAAAACCTAGAGTGGTGTGAAGTGTTTTGCATAAATTTAGGGTTAGAAAATGTAAGGTCTTGTATGACTATAGATTTTTTCTTTTTTTTGTGAGCATTGATCTTGGCAATAGATGTATGATGAAACTTTTTGCATGATGTATCCAACAAATTTCATTCCTGTCCCATTTGATCAAGGGTCAAAATTTGTTCATGTTTCAATTGTTGACACTTCTTTCATAAGGCCAAACATGTTTGATTATCAAGATGTTAAGCACTTGCTCTAATTTTTTTCCAACAAGTGGACCCCTTAATTTGGGGGTACATATGTTGGTTGTTCCTTGACCAAATCCCACAATCTAAACATCTATGTGTGCACCAAAAAATGAGGCACAACTTCTTTTCAAACCCCAACCCCAAAAAATAAAGATCCAGCACACACTTCTTTGTTGAGTCCTTATATGTTCAGTCACTAGCCTATCTACCCTAATGTAAAGTGAATTCTTAACATAAAATCTCACTGATAAGGAGGCTTAAGTCCTAAACGATTTACATGATGTTAGGGGACTCAACACTAAAATCCCTAACACCAAGTGTGAGTGCACCTTTAAGTTTCTTTCTTTGAACAAGATTGGGATAAGTTCTTGAAATATAAGGCCCCCTTTAGACTAGGAGTCAGGGCTGAAAAATCTTGGCGCCAACTTTGAGCAATTTGGGTGTCTTGTTTGGCCCCAAGTTACTAATAAATGCTAAAACATTGATGTTAATATATTAATAAATGCTGGAACATTGACCCCAAGGGTTGCAAATTGGCTTCCCAAATTTGATGGTATCCTTATTTCAGCCTTAGGGCCAATACAAGGGAAACAAAAGTTCAGCATTTATTAGTAACTTGGGGCATATTGAAAAGGTTTTTTCTATTTCAGCCTTGACTCCTAGTGTAAAAAAGCCCTTGGGGGCTGATTTCAACTTGTTTTCCCCAGTAGGAATGCTTGCTTGATTTGAGTTGAACAGTTTTACCTTGACTCCTTGCGTATAGTGGGACTAAGGCTAATACACTTTGTCAAAATATCAGCCCATCTCAACTTGTTAAGGACACCTTATGTCATGAAATTTTGTTTTACGCAATGAAAATTATCCTTTGCAAATAGTACACCTGACAACATTCCGCTACATACACTAGAAAATTTCAGGCAAGTCTTTATAGCTGGTTGTAAATATGTAACGAGTAATTTTCCTTCTCCTTGTATTGTTTTATTAAAAATAAAGTTTCACAGGTTTACGTTAATTTTTTTAACGTGTGACCCAAAAAAATGGATGCGTGTGGTTACACAATCTTGTGTACGAATCTGCACTACCATATGGGTGTAAGTGTTGGGTGTTCTATTTGGATGAGACCTAGTCATAACTGAGTTTAGTTCAATGAGCTCCAAAGATCAGGCCAAGTTTCTTATGATGCTGAAACAACACTCAATTGAATTGAACTTAGAGAGAGGCTGATTTAGTCTAAGCATGGGATATTTGTAATATTGAGAAGCAATTTAGATGAATTTTGGGGTTTTCACCTTTGTACTAGTGTTGGGTGCTATACTTCCTTCACCCAAGGCCGTATACAACATGACCATGTTGAGACATAAAATTGTTGGTAGATATGAAATGGATTGTGGATAGCTATGAATTGCTCACTATTATAAGATTTGCTGGGGAATGCCTTTGCCCTGATCATGCTGAGGATAATGGGCAGTTTTTTTTTTTTTTTTGGTCCCCTATTTT
>Ga0209208_10005462_pt1 | contig 17720 bp, 17 predicted proteins | sample S1TSphfallax_3_FD_187694 | JGI IMG/M metagenome (GOLD analysis project Ga0209208, IMG submission 187694) | Host-associated microbial communities from peat moss isolated from Minnesota, USA - S1T2_Fd - Sphagnum fallax MG (SPAdes) (version 2) | ecosystem: Host-associated > Plants > Peat moss >... | reverse complement strand
TTGCCCCAAGTTCAAATCATGATGAATCTTATGAATCTATGTATGTTTGTGGCTCATTCGTACACCAAAGGTGCTCTAACCATGCACTAACCAACTTGTGGTTTGGTTTATGTTGGTCCATATGAATAATTGACCTGATTGTCATTTATTCTACTCCCTATCTTAAAGTTTTAGCACGCTTTTCTACCCTTGAAATGCTACAAGCCAAGGAACATACCCCAACTCCTTCTTCTAATGTTTTCACTTTCACACTTGCATTTAAGTATTTCAAGGACTGTGGTGCGTTGATTAATTTGTAGTTTAAATCCAAATATAAGATAAATCAATTAATTTGTGGTGGGTCTTTAAGTTCATTTCATTAATTCTATGGAAATTAAATTGATAGTGAGTACATGTCATGCATAAGAAAAAACCACTAACACCTAAGGTTGGAAAATGAGAAGGAACCAATTGGAGGAAGTTGTACACATGCAAATAATTGGGCATCAAACCCCCCTACTAACATTTCAACCCATCAAGGAACCACCAAAGGGGTGTTCAAGCCAAGTTGGAACATGTTTATGACAATTTGCCCAAGGGAAAACCCTTGGTGAATACTAATGTTCTTACATCCAACCAATTTATGCCACTTGATTAAAATGTTGATGATGTTAGTATTTGGACCATCTATTTTCCAATTTAGTTGGGGCTAGGTGTGATGATGCATGTGGTGCTAAAATGTTGTGTTCATGACATAACTTACATGTGTGCTTTTCTTAGGTGTGTGGTGGTAGGCTCCATTGAAGGTTGGCACAAAATGTAGCATCTTCCACCTAACTTTAAAGAAAAGGTGGTTGGAGAAGGCATTATAGGTGTCACCCATGCATCCAAGGGGTCTTCAAGAAACTCTCTTGCCCAATTGTGTGGGCTAGGTAGGCAAATGGTTATGGTGACCAAGGTCTACAAGCTCATGTCAAGCTCATGGTTGAAGAATTTGAACATAACCTAAATGTCTAAACTTTGGATGTGCCATGCATGTGTGTCTTCAATGGCCAACAAGACTTATATACCTATGGGAATGCAAGTGGTTGCTAGAGAATTTTAGCAATTAGGCATATACCAATGGGTGGCATTAGTTAATGTGGTATAGTTTGACATGGACAATTTTACATCAAGTTGATTTATACAAATTTTGGACATCATGACCACACCTCCATTTTCAAGTGTAGCATAAAATGGACTTATATTTGTGGGCTACATGACCATGTTGGCACTTTTATTCACAATGTAAATGAATTTTTGAACTAAATTGTTTTGGAAAGTTTCCTTCAGATTTTTTGGTACAAGATGCATGACATTAGTTAAATAGAATGGACCTTTAATTTTGATTAGTGGTGTAGTGGGATAAGGCATCATGATGGACTCCACTTGAAAAATGGATGGGTAATGTTATAACCATACACCAAAAAACTAACCTAAATATTTTTAACTTCCCAAAAATCAAATCTTTTAATGCATATTCCACTAGGAAAAAAATGGTGGCACTAAATCCAGTAATGAGACGCTTAAAAAATTTGTGGCACTTGGCATGTTCCACTTTGTAGTCGTTGCACCTAATTAATTTATGATTTTTATTTGAATTTTTTAATATTAATAAATTATTTAAAATTTGTGGCACATTCCATTGGAAACATTCCACTTGGGGGTGACATGACTTATTCAGTCTCATATTCCACTAAAAAATGAGTGCAATGTGAAATGGAATATGGCATGATCTGTTGTAATGTATGTTTTGAGATATAAAACCTACTTATGTAAAATACAGGTAGGTAGGTATGTGAATAGGTATATATAGTTATGTAAGTAAATAAATAAATAACGAAGTAGATAGATTGGTAGAATATGTTAGGTAGGTAAATAAATCAATAAATAAATAGATAAATAATAAATAGGTAAGTGTGTAAAGAAATAGGTAGATAAATAGGTAACTTTGGTAGATAATATGTAGGTAGGACTCAAGTAAATAGATGGTAGGTAAGTAGATAAGTAGGTAGGTAGCCTAGTAAGCATAACAAATAAGCTAGGTAATTAAATTTTTAAGGCCGATTTGATTAAGTATGGCCATTTAATATGGCCAAATTGACTAAATCATGAACATTTCAATAGACTATTTTAAAACATTTGTCCCTTTTGAAAAGATGTACAATTTCACACTTGGTCAAAATGATAATTTTAGTCAAAAAAACCAACCTGGAAAGAACCATGTGCCTTTCATGCCCCATGCCTTAATCAAAACAAACATCCTTTTGGTCAATGTAGACATCTTAGTCAAGTTGAACCTTTTGAAAAATCATGATTTGTTGTAGTGGTCATGTTTAAGAGTTATTTTATTTATGTTTCATCATTTGTTCCACATCTTGTATATTCAAAACTTGATTTATGTTTGTATTAAACATTTCTTCCAAAGGAATATAAAGCATACGAAATAATTGAGGAAACAAAACTTCAACAAGCCTTAAAACATAACATAAAAAGAAAACAAGTTTGTAAACATTAAACGATACATAAATAATTTCCATATGAAACGTGTATTACATCTCAATTTTTGCCAAAAGCATATTGGAATAAAGGATTGCACATGGATATTTGTGGGGAATGTATAGGTTACATTGAAACATTTTTTACAAACATCCATTTGCTTTTTAAGGAACACTTTAGGGTCATTATGCATAACATGGATTTGATGGTCAAGATTAGAAACTAAACACACAACTACAAAAGTTAATTAAAAACACATGCACCAAAAACATTGACTGAATAGATTCTAAAAGACTAATTCTAGATCATCATGAGACCCAAAAAAAACATACACTTTATTCGAAACATGTCTATAAAAAAAATTCAATAAATTTATAAACATGCAAATTAAAAGCTTATGAACCCAACAAAAATGTGTGCTTCCATAAAGGTGCAATTAGGTTTAAATTATTCTATGATATATAATATTGAATCATGAATGTTACATAATTATTTAAATATTGTAACATATAATGTTGAAACATGTAAATGCATATAAACTAGAAATCAAAACCTAAAACAAATAATTTGAAATGTTCCATCTTGGTGCCTATTAGAAATTTTGAGTCTAAACATGATTATTTCAACATTTTTCTATACTTTCTAGATTTTTGAATCCAAAGCATGACCACCTAAACTATTATGTCAAAACTTTACCTCGAAACTTCAAACATGGTAATCAAAATATGGTGAACCCAAATTGGACTACAAACTTTGGTTTAAGAAGCTTGAATTGGAAACACTATGCATAACAATGTTTATATTCATTTCTTAAAACTAAAATGGATGCACAATGGTAACTTAAAGCAAAACATATAGTAGTGTATAAGCAAAACAAGTTTATATATGAACTTGTATATGCCTTGCACAAGTTTTCATACAAAAAACAACTAGACATGGAAAAAAAAAGGATAGAAAAAGACAACACAGCCTTTTTGCAAACAAGTATTTGATTTGTAATTTTACAACCTTTGGCACAATAAGTGTCAATTAGCATAACAAAATAATAAAAAACATTACAAACCAGTAAACAACAAGAAACTTCGATAAGTAAAACAATAAGACATGTTACATACATGTTTCTAAGATGTTTCTAAGTCCCACACAAGTTGGCATTGCATGTGTCTCTTTTTCTTCCTTCTAAAAATGGGTGGAATAATGGATACATTATAGTGTCCGTTAGAGGGGGTTTATGGGAGGTGGGTGATTTATTATATACTATTAGAATATATGAGTAGGCTATGTGCTGTTGGACTTATTATTAGGACCCAAAAACTATTGTAAGGGACACACCCACACTCTTAGAGGGGACATGGAGAACTGATTATGACTCCATTGGACCTGACTTTACTTATTACAATAGTTCGTGGAGACCACAACAACAACTGGTCTTTTCTCTTATGCGGGAAGTTTCTCCAGAAAGAAATTTGTGGATTTCATTGCTTGTCCCATGGGAATATGTTGTGCAAGGGGAGTCGGAGACTTTCTTGGTATTTTTTTGGGGAATATATTGTGCAAGGGGAGTCGGAGATTCTCTTGGGATTTTTTTGGGGAATATGTTGTGCAAGGGGAGTTGGAGACTTTTTGAGGAATTTGTTGTGCAAGGGGAGCCGGAGATTCTCTTGGGATTTTTTTGGGGAATATGTTGTGCAAGGGGAGTTGGAGACTTTCTTGGTATTTTTTGGGGAATATTTAATGCAAGGGGAGTTGGAGACTTTCTTGGTATTTTTTGGGGAATTTTTTGTGCAAGGGGAGTCGAAGACTTTCTTGGTATTTTTTGGGGAACATGGATGCAAACAACTCTATGATGTTTTTTGGAATATTGACGTGTGGGGAATCTTTGAAATGTAATTGAGAACTTTGTGGTGACAATTGCCTAAATCCATCAAACTATGACTAGGTTGAGACCCCTCAGCTCTTGTTGTTCAAATTAAGGCCACAAAATTTGCAACTTGTACCAAAAAAACACAAAAAAAAGTTGTGTGTGATATTTCATCATTGATCTTATATTTCCCTTCTTGAACTATTGTGAAAACTCAGATACTACAAATCTATAAGTTTTCCACCTATTGTCACAAGAGTTTATGGTGGTTGTACACATAATTTACATCACTGTTATTTGAGAATTCCAGCCAACTTGAGAATGTTATAATCCACCATATACAGAAGGAGAGTGTGAATCAAAAAATGCATGCATAGCATGGCTTGTGGAAATCCAAGAATCCATTCAGAACAAGTTCCTCAAGTTCTTTGACATTCAAAGCTATTTCGGTGCAACTACATAGACATTGAAATGATTACTCAAAACATAGGGTACTTAGCAACCACACAAACATGGAAGTTATTAATCCAAGAATAGGGTACACAGTGTGCTACATAGGCATGTGGGTTGAAGAACATCATAGAACTAATTTCAACTAAATGGAACTGAGAAGAAACATTAGTATCCAGTGGCTAACAGGGTGCTTCACCAATCTTAAAACTATATGGCTCAGTGAAGAACTCCCTATAGAACTATTGTGAGAAGGCCAGTGACACTATGTAAAAACAACTTTCACACATGACTATTATTACCAGGTTCTCCTCATCAAGCACAAGAAACCTACCTGGGTCCTGGACCTTCTGATATGAGTCCAGATATTCAGTCCTTGGAAGAAACGGACCATACACAAAGAGATTGAAGCAAAGGCCTGTCTATATAATATTGATTGCAAAAGTATTTTTTATGTGAACCAACAAGTGTGAGCTCAAAGTGTGGAGGTGTGATACCTGGAAATTCTCGAAAGCATTTAGTGCCACAACTTGTGGTGAACCCACTACTAATGGCCAACTTTCTTGCTATGGTAACACAAATGGAACCCATCTTCTGCCAGAGTGAACCCACCACCCCTTGCAGGATGGATGGTGTGTGGACAGGGAACACTGTTTCGTTGTATTCCTGTCCCATAGCTAACCAGAGTGGTAAGCTCAGTACCAACCATTCCCACGCATTACCTGCCTGGTAGCCACCAAGTAGTGTACCTACTTACATAGTAACCACTTCCATTTCTGTTGTACTTACTTATGATACTTACCCACTTATATAGCTGGTTACATAAGTAGTGTGAGGGGAAGTAAAAGGGTTTACAGGATGGGTAGGTTATGAACATGGAACCTTGGTAACTCAGTTGTCGTTCATCCATAATTTAGTTATAGCGGGATTCCAATGGATGGTGCACTACACAGGTGGTCGCACATAATTTCCTTTACACCATCCAGGAATATTGCATTTGGCAACTACTCAGCATCAATTATCTATCCAGATGGTCTCTTGAATTCTGTATAGATTTCAAAGGGTGGCAGCTGATCTGAAGCATCTACTGCAAACATATGAACCTCATTATTCACTTCAGTCCAAGTGCAACGCAAGTGTTTTTTGCACCCTTTTCTTTCTCTGTCAAATATTGGCACTGAGACTATAGTGACTGCAACATACTCTTGAGTGCACTGAGACAACAAATTGCCACATGGTCTCTTGCACAACATACTTCTTTCTCTGTCAAACATTGGCAGTGAAAAATACTCCAAGACTATACCCCCACTGTCCATAGAATCAAAAAGGCACAGGCATTCATTTTACTAGCCCAGCTTGCTACAAGCTGAGGGAAGACAAGTTTATACATGCCATTTGTAATTACAGCCACATCTTGACACATCTGTTTTAGATGTGCAAGAGCTTCCTTACCACCAAAATATCCCTGGGAAGTCCTTCCAATATGCCACATTTTGTACAACCATCTTTTGAAACACTCTTGAAACATCCAACCCATGCTGTCACATTTGACATTCATATTTACAACTCTACTGCATAGAGACATCAGACTAGGATTTACTCTGAATGATCTGCAAGTACCCATACACTGACACACACTGTATTCACAATCCCCACAAATGTGACCGGGAAATTGACCACATCAGGCTGCACAACTTTCTGTTGCACAAATTGTCTCTGCCCTTGTCCACATTTTACATGAGATCATGGCAGTCCAAGAGACCACAATTTGAGTATATCTTGGTGAACATTCCACAAGTATCCTTCACTTTCTTGAATTTTCTCTACAAAGACATGGATTGGACCTGCAACTGCTTCATATGATCTGTTCATGAACACATCAGCCATCTTTCAAGTGCCCTACAACACTGCCAGGTGCATTCTGTTCTCGCTCATATTTCACATATTATCCGGAATTCTAGCAGTTGAAGAATTGTGATTATTGGCCATGTTGTTGAACACTCTCCAAGTGTCCTCCAGGCTCCTGTATGTGGTATACATGTCAATGAGCCTACTACCCACTAGAAAGTCCAACTCAAAACCACTTTGATTTAGTTGATTCATCAGCATGCTTGCTCTTGAATTGCTAGTTTACAACTCCATTGAAATTTGAGCAATGGACAACATGTGAATCTTTCAGGAGTGACGTCTTCATATCACATTTGTAGGGCAATTTCCATTCTTCTGGGATTAATTCCACATCCAACATACCTCACAAGCCTTGAAACCCTCAAAAGAATGTGCTATTTTGTAATCACCATGTGCCATTGCTGCTGTCTCTGCTTCAAGTCATGGGAGTTCTAACCGCAGCAAAGCCAAAGTTCCACCTTTCGTGTCTTCTCATGCTTGTTACCATGCATTTCCCTTGCACCCAGTAATGAACTTGACCTGATTCGCCATTTGCCATATACTCCTCACAGTGTGTGCACGCCAAGGCTATTACAACAACCAAGAAAGTTGTAATGTCTTCTTGTAGACAAGGAGATTGGCAAAGCAAATCATTTACCTGTTCCAAACTGTGATTTCACATTGCGAAGGATCCACAAAATAACCCCTACCATTTTTCTCTCTCTGCAGTGTGACCAATGAAAAGAACTGCTGAAAACAGACTATGATGAAAAAAGGACTTTCATGAAATCATCAGACAGTGTTCATGTCTGAGCCACACTCAGAAACATCTCACTCAATTAGATCATGCATTACGCATATGATTTTCCCTCTGGACAGAGTTTCAGGTTTCAAAACTCTTTGTCAATTGCAGCAATGGCCTTCTATTCATGTCAGAATTTCAATCTTAAATTTCTGACCGAAAACTGTTGGGTTGCAGTTCACACCTAGAAATGACAACCACAGTCTTCAAATTCTAATTTGGTTTGGCAGACCATATGAAAGAAACCATGTTTCACATCCACCATGTTTAAACACAATGGGATGATGCTACTGAGACATACAATTGTTGATACTCCCCAATGTTGTTCTCATTTGTATTTATAATTTTACTGCCACTTGAGATTGACTTACATGTTTTATGTCCATTGATAATCTGAATTATGTTATGCTCTCAATATTTTTGAGCAAGGTGGCCTTGCTCCTCAAGATGCTAATGAGAAAATTGTTTGCATAAACAAACATCGTGGATAGTGCAACCAGAAATGGGAGCATATCAATACTGTTAACAATTTCAGATACTCACATCCAACCTTTAGAGACTTCCATGCCCACAATTCAACATACAGTGTTCTTCTTGCATCCTGAGCTTCATCTGCCAAAAGAGACACAAACCTTGAGCTCTTCATCTTGAACAAGTTGGAGAGAAGTGCACGTGCATGATCATTCAACATACTCCAACTTTGAAAGGTCATCTCATAAGGTAGATACAGTTGTACACAATGCTCCAATGTTTACATCTGAAAACCCAGCTAGATTACTATTCAACAAGTTGTAATTGCAAGTTATTCATGCTCTTGGTTCTACATATATAACATTCCAATGAACAGAATTTTGAAATTCTTGCATCATGGGCATTGCACTTAGATTCAAAAAACTTACCTACTTTGCATGAATTTCTTCACTTCATTGCCCTGTTGACACCTTCTTTTGTGTCCTGAAATATCACCCTCACCGTGTCCTATTTCTTTCAGGTGTGAGGAAAATTTTATCTTTCGCACCTGCTCATTTACAACTGCCATATTCCACAACTCAACAATATGTCAACTTAATGGAGATGCACTAGATTTGTGGAATGATGATGCCACTATCCTAAATTAACTCTTCCTTTTGTACCATTCACATATGCATTGAAGAAGCAGAGATGAAAATTGTTACCATTCCTTGAGTTTCAAAGTCAGTCATGAAGTGGTAAAAGAAAGGACTCATCTAATATAAATACACAATCTACTGCCTTGCAAGAAGATCCTTAGGCAAAAAGGAAAAAGCTTCAAACATCACCGACATTGTACAATGTTGTCCAAACGATCTTGGTGCTTTCCCCACGAATCACCTCCAATGACAGGTAGTACTTTTGCCATAATTACCCAGGTGTGTACAATCTTTGGAAAGAGATTCTCAGCTGAATCAGGGGTAGTCGTTGCCTCTCCATTCTTCAAACAAGAGACAGATCAAGAGTAAATCTCCATATCTAAAAAGCTTCCAAAAGTCACTTGTAAAGCACAAGAACAAAGTTTAAAGGTAGCTACGGTGCAAAAGGGGTTGAAACACAGCTACATGCCACAATGCTTTCACTTAAATTTAGGAGCCAGTCTGTGCTGGTTACAGAAGCTTACTTCAGAAATCTGCACTGGTATTTGCCCAAACCATGTCCAGATCATCGCTTTGCTCGTCCCTTGACCGAAAGGGTCTATAACCCAAAGTTCACTGTCCGATTGATAGATGATCTCACATTTTGTTGCATTTAACGTCAAGGTTTTACGAAGGAACGAGAGATTTCTCCCTTGAAGGACCACATAACGCCCGCCAGCATCTATGGCCCTGAACTTCTTGTCTTCGACCTACATTAGCGTCAAGACTAAGATCAAGATTGATTGTGCATGTCTCGCTGAACAAGGGAATATCTTTGAAAACATAATATTATCAGTCACTCTTGGGAGTCGCACGCGATTCTGGAATCCTACATGTCACGTGCGTCCTTCCGGAAACATATCACTACCTTTTCGGTATGAACTTCTGCACTGGACATTACTATAGGCTTGGCCTCTTGGTAGAGTATCTTGAATGGAAACAGAAGAAGAATCAACCTGATGAGAAAAAAGATGCTCACAGTTGCATAGAAGATTTTGAATTGTACGCGTCTTTTTCAGGATAATTGGTGTCAATAGGCGTTACCAAGTTGGCACTTGCAATTCACATGTTCAACACGAAGGCCAGATGTAGCGTTTTCACTTAGTTCTGGCTCTGGTCGAATAATGGTAGGGAATGGGCGTGACTCGGAAGATTTGGTGAAGCTTGGGTTGTCGATCAAATTAGCATTGACCAGTACCGTATCGTAGCTTGTTGCCGTGTGGTACTTCAAGTTACCATGCGAGAACTCCAATTGTTGGAGCCACGCCCCAACGATGTTTCCACCTGCAGGTAACACACTCGGGGTTGTAGGCCCCGGACCGAGAAATGCGTACTGGCCGATTGGGTGAAACTCGGGGGGATTAGTCTCTTTTGTGTCGTTGGAGGTCAAATGATCGATGACATTTTTCCACGACTTCGCATCAGGGCTATTAAACAACTCCGTACCTTGTGCCCTCAATCCTGCTGCCACAGTGCCTCGGAGGTTGTGGAGAAGGCGCGGGACGGGTCTGCTTCATTGACAACGTTGATGAAGCGCGCTTTGAAATTCGATTTTTTATTGACCTCTTTGGCGACCTTTTCATCGCACACGTGAGGTGCTCCAAATGCAATTGAGATAATGGAATTGGGATTGTCTTTAATCTGCAAATCAAATAAACGGCGATGACCAGAGACGTAGCGTACAAAAAAGAAAAGAAATGCAGATGTACTGCCCACGCCCTGATCCATTCACAATAAGGACAATTTTCCATTGGGTTGTTGTGATCACAGCAATTTTCTATTATATTTTTCCAGACAGTTGTGCTCTCAATCATCTCACAGCAGGTAGACCAATTGCTTGACCAATTGCATGACCAATTGCAAGAGCTATGCGCTAGACTGTGATTCACTATGTAAATTACATATGTCTCTTTTTTTTTGAGAACACGTGTTCAGAGAGTTTCTAACATGATTGACTACATAATTTCAAAGCACTTGCAGATCTCCAATGGAAAGCCACTCTTCCTACAGCAAGAAACAAGGACATATGTCAATGGCTTTCCATTAGCTTCCTGTAATCACATTTGCACACAGTGTGCTATGATCACAACAGTCTAGTGGGAAGCTAAGTGCGAAATGCCTATATAAATAGGCCTATTTAAATTGAAAAGAATTGATAAAAGTCAATCTAAACAATTGTAACAGAATCCAGCAGGATAAGAATCAGTACGCATACAAGAAAAAAATTACAAATAGATTATCAAAATTTTCAAATTTATAACATGTTGCCTCTAATATAAAATTTTTGAGGAAAACAAAATACCTAATGTTCTTGAGAGTATATTTGGTGGAATTTCTAGCCGCCCCTAACACCTCCTTCACCCAATTGAGTTTACCAATATCCTCAACCATGAGATCAAGGCAATGTGCAACACATGGACTCCACACAATGTTTGGAAACTCCTCCGTAATCATTGAACCCATGAGTTTGCAATTGCTTGCATTGTCAATTATGACTCGGACAACATTAACTGGTCCTACATCCATAATGGCTTGTCTAATGTGACCATGGATGTAGTCGGTTGTGACTAGTGCTCCAAGCAACTCTACATGTGTATCAATTGATTTCAAAAATATTGTTCCTCTACAAGAAAAAAACAAGTATGTTGATGATGTTTCATTGTTTCATGTCATTCCAACCATCAATCATGATGGAACACCCATATTTAGTCCAAGAAGCTTGAATAGGCTTCAAATTTCATTTTATAGAAGCCACTTCAGCTTGTAAACCTTGCACATGGATGGCATTTTTTTGTGGTTCGTCAAAAACATCATTCACCAAAGCCACTACATGAATCATCAATCTCCATGTAGGTGTGTCAACACGTCAAGTTGCATTTGTAGATGCATCGTTGTATCTCTTGTTCTGGCTTTTGCTTCAAGGTCGTCTGCCAAGCTAGGCCAAGTTGTTGCTAACCTACCCTTCTTTGACTTGGTCTCGAAGCATTAGATGCAACATTGGACATTTGTCTTGTGTCCAATGTTTGTTGAACATTTTGTGCAAAGGTGTGTGAAAGGATGGGATGTTGACTACTGCCTTCTTTTTTAAAACTTGGAGCAACAAAAAAACATCTTCATCACTTCAACAAGCACTTGAACACATCCAGCAATTTGTTTACTTTTGTCACCTATTAAGTGGGCCTTAATTCTTTTTCTAGAACCGGTGTATTCATTTTGGCAATATGTGCATTTCCAATCTTTAATCCTTATGATACTTTCATAGACATGAAGTTCAACAACATGATCCCACTATGACCTTTTTTGATGTCCCATTTTTATTATAAATGAAAAACAAACACATGTTAAGATAAACATAATGATTTTAGGGTTTAAAAACTTATATTTTTAGGGTTTAGGTCAATGCCAAAGACAAATGGATTGATTTTAAAACTTAACTTTAGCTTTTAGGATTTAGGTTATTAAATTTTTTAGGGCTTGGATCAATAGGTTCAATTATTTTTGTAGGGTTAGGTTATTAAGTTTTTAATGTTTAAATCAATGTAAGGTTTTTACATCAATGAAAGGTTTTAAAGGTCTTAAGGTCAAATTAAATTTTAGTTCAATTTAGGGTTTTTTGCATTTAAGGTTAAAGGCTTAAGGTTTTTTTCCACCAACACAATTGGGAAAATTACACCATAAGTTTTGGTTATCCTTGTGTAAATTTGAGACTATTTGTTGAATTTGGGGGTAATAAAAAATTGAACATCACAAAATTTGAAAAATCATGCTAAAAAACAAATGTGCAATATGTATTTGAAATTATTACTTGGGCAGATATGTTAGTGCATATATTTGATGTATGATTTGACTTGATACAAGTTGAGTACAATTATCTTGGTCAACTACTAACATGAGCAAAATAATACAACATGTGAGCAAATGATTTTCAAAATTTTGACATCACATATTTTGAAATTTTTAACTTCACTAATTTCATTATACATTTTTATGTTTAAAAGCAAGGCTATGTGAATAATATATTGAGAACAACACAAGCATGGCCTAGCTAGCTACACTAATATTACTCATGCTATAAGATCTTACAACATTTAGTAAAAAAAAACAACAACAAAACCACCCACCAACCAAAAAGAAACACACATTTACACACTTTCAAAAACACAAAATATTCAAAAAAACTCAAACAAAATTCAATTATGAAAAAAAAAATTAATCTCTTTCACCTTTGGGTGGCAATTTTGATCAACAAAGGAATTATAATTGGCCAAATCTATTAACATTGAAAAAGAACAAGAATTTTTTGAATCTCTTGAGTAAAAATAAATAAATTCTTAACTTTTAAATATAAAAATCCTTTGCTTAGACGAAGAAATTTTTTTTGTAGAAGATAGAAGGATGTTTGGAAACCTTTAAAAAAAATTGTAAAAATGAAAAACGCAGAATGAAAAGAAAGAGGACATGAAATTGGAACTATATAATGTATCACTTGTAATCACATGACAATTTAAGCTAGATCTATTTAATGATCCAACTGACACAAAGTAATCTTGAAGTTCTAGTTAGATATCAATGTTGCAAATAATGTGCACTATGTGGTTGGAATCAAGAGTCATTAACATTGGAGCAAGGTTGTAGATAGTGTACGTTATGTGGTTAGAATCAAGAATCGTTAGTGCTACAACAATGTTGCAAATATCTATGTGTTAAAATCAAAAGTCAATAACATTGGAACAATGTTTCAGATAATGTAACTATGTGATTAGAATCAAAAGTCGTTAATGTTAAAACAACGTTGCAAATATCTATGTGCACTATGTGGTCAAAAACAAAAGTCCTACAAAATAAATAGTGGTGAGGCCCACTATTTACATGGTTCTTAACACAAGATATGTTTTTATCATTTTTATCAATTTTTATTTTTATTGATTGCAATATCAAATAATCACGATTCTTTGCCACTCTAGTGGGAAAAGACAAGCTAACCCGATAATATCAATTCATCATATAAAAACAAACACCATTAATTAGACTTGATTTCCTAATCATGACTAGATGCAATTTAGAGAAGTTTCATTCATGAATTCACTTATATGTATAATGGAAAGTTTAAAAGATTAGTGCAGACTTACACAATCCAATTTCCCATAATACAAAATACATAGCAAAATCATGTGCCACACAACCCCACCGACAACATGCTCACACAAGATGATGTGCCTTTCAGGCTTGGAAAGTGATTCAAGTAAGGGTAGGTAAGGTGCCATACCAACATTGAAGACGTCCAAATGCTTTAAAAATCTTGTGGAAATGTCCCTTAGAATAGTGATCAATTTGGAATGTGTTGATCACATCTTCAAGTGTTTTCATTCCTTGGAATGCAATGAAGGTAGCATCATTCATGTAAGCAACGAGGAACTTTTGGTCTTTATCTTTGTGGTCAAATGACATTTAAATTTTTTCAAATTAAATGCTTGAATGCATCTGCTAACTTTGTACAAGAAATCTTTTGGCTTGGTGTCATCCTTGTGGGAAATGACCTATGCACATAATATAGCTTGAGATAGGACTTTCTTGTAGTTTGTGCCAAGAATGTAGAACATAACAAGTGGAGTTGTTGCCATTATTGTCGAGAAGAAAAAGTAGAGAAGAAAAAATATGAAAAATTCAATTATAGTTTACAATGAATTTACATTCCATATCAAGATGAAAAGGTATGTCAAAGGTGATTTGCCAAGGAGTTATGAGGCACATTGATACATCCATGGGGACCAAACTACCCATTGATTACCCATGGGCCACCATGGATTTTGCCTTGCATCTCATCAAGGTACTTATCAAATTGTCTTGTTTTGTAAGGGTTCCCACTAAAAGAACATTGTATGTCACCCAATTTAAAACTTTCCACTAAAGTAAAGAACGTCCAATACTTTTGCTTGCAACAACAATTACAAGCACCCATAATGTTGGGGTTAAATTAGTAATGGGCATCACTTTGGTCAATTTAAGTCTCCTTTTGATGGTATAAGGTTTTGGGCTTTTTATTTGGATTTGCATTGATTTTTTCTTTTTAATAGAATACATGGGCAAACCCATCCTTGGGTGGTAGCATTAGGAACCATCTCAAAGCCCAAGTTCTTTGGATTGCTTACAAGCCTTTTTAATGCACTATCAAGTTATTCTCCCCATTTCTCGTGTGGAATTAGCTTCATTTACACAAAGTTCATTACATCAATGGCCTATCTAAAGAGCTAGGCATTTGTTGCACCTATTGGTTAATAGCATTTGCACTTTGGTTTATATGGTTATTGTTAATCCCATTGAAGCAAATTGGGTTTCACATGTTACTTATCTTGTAAGGTGGTCACAATAGTGGTGACATAAATAAAAGGACTTTAAAAAGACCACAATCTACACCTAATAAATGAACTTCTTTCGCTTGCCACAAAGGTCTTTGGTTGCTTGCACAAATAAGTAGATGATTTTCTTCACTAATGTGCCAACATGGCATAGTCAACAAAGGGCACTAGTGATTATTTTTTGGCAATTTTACATGCCTTCTGTAGGCAAAAAGGTGAACACATGGCAAAATATTTTTTTAAATAGTTTTTAAAAATAGTCAAAAAATTGTCCAATTTTTTACACAAATAAAAGAAAGTAGATTGAAAATAATTTTAAATAACATAATAAAAGCATGGTATTTTCTTTGAGTTATAGTGAGGTGATTACAAGATTTGAAACTTTTTAACACAATAAGAGTAGATAACAAGTATGTTTGAAAATGACTAGTCAATTTGAGTTTAAACATATTTTTCCATTAGAAATTTGAACCATTTTATTATAATATTTAAACATTGAGAACTTACAAGTACATTTTAAAGCTACATCATGTCGAAAATAAAAAATATCCAAGTAGTTCATCTACTTTTCACCTACTTCTAAAAAATTGGACAACCTAAAAATAGGAAAATACATATAATTATTTTTTCAAGATCTATGAATGCATATTAAATATTTGATTAATCAACATCATTGTGGGGTGAAAACATATAGTTGAAAGAACTAGGGGCACCAAGATAAAAGTCCTTTTTCCAAGGATTACACATGACATGTGTCATTTTTGTGTTGGTTTAAAATTTAAAATTTTATATTTCAAGTACCCCATTTAACACTACATTTTAGATATAAATAAATTTTGATTACAAATTGATTTTATATAATGTATGTTATGCATTCATGTCTTCTATCACATAAATATGAACAATTATTGCTAAAGGCACATTTTCAAAATCCATATTTTTTAGGGTCAAAAGCACTTTTGAACCAAATGTGTTCAAAAGAATTATAAAAACAATTTTCATCAATTCCAGTCCTTTTGTCTTTTTAACCATCAATGTTAAAACCCTTTTCAATTTTCAAAAGGAATGGTGCATATTTGATAGCAAAAAATGATGTTTAAAAAAATTCAAGATTATCCACTCTTCAAGTTCAAATGCTTTGAACATGCAAAAAGATTTGTTATTTGTGTTAAGCTATGAGTATATAAATTTTGCAATTAATGGAAAATATTTCAAAACAATTATGACAATCCAAAGTATTATGCTTCACTTGTGATCTTTCAAATACACAAAAATAAAATTTTAAAAAATGTCCACTCACTTGGGTGGCTCCATTGACTATATTTTTACTACATTGTGATAAAATTAAAGATTATCCTCATGTTGATCATTAAATAAAAAAACATTTATACTTTCAATACACTAAAACTTTTTTACTTGTTTTTTTATGCAACAAAGAGCAGAAATTGTTTACTTTACCTGGAGGACACCTCAAGGGTGTTTGTCTAGTTTTGTAAAGAATGCAAGTTGTTTCTATTTTGAAACCTGCCATTGTTGCAAATGAATTCTTTTAAGCTTAATACTCTTTAGTTTTTTGAAGTCCCTTTCCTTTTCTGATATGTTTATTGCAATTGGTGAAGGTTATGGAACATAATTTGTTCCTTTGCCCCATTGTGACCCTATTCCGATTTTGTTCTGTAGCTTGGACTTGGGTCCTCTATTTGTCAAGTATTTTGTTCGATGGAGCTTGCTAGGGTTTCATCATGAACCACTTTAGCCTTTCATTAGAAAAACATTACCTATGTACCCAATTTTACAAAAAAAATTGCAATAAATTGAAGCTTTCGTTTTTTGCTACTGTCCCGAAACCATATCTTGTACCATCTTATTCAACTCATGTCTTCAAAATGCTATAATCATAGGGCAACAAACTTCTCACTAACTTTCATGTCAGTCTTGCACAAAGCTATTCAAAAATTTTATCATGTTGAGTAGCTTTCAAAAACAATTGTAATGGGTAGCTAGAAACAAGAAACTCTCATTGAAAGGGTAACCGATACTCAATGACATGGTAGTTATGACCCATGTATGTCAAATTTTGAAACCGTTACTCCCAACTAGGAGCACTAAGGAAGAGGCAGACTAAATTAGTCCTCCCAAAAGCATTTAAGTTAATGTTCAAATCAAAGAACTCAAATTGGGCTTAAAAATAAATGTGAAAAATGATGATGGCAAAGCTCATAGATTTGCTTTGCTTTACCTTGGGAAACAACATTTTAGAGTGGACCTATATAACTATATGCAAATTCGCCCAAGATGCAATTCCAAAAGGAACAAACATTTTGTAAATGATAAGGAAAAGCCAAAGATTCCAAACAAACAAATAGGTAAATATGCGGCTGTAAGGACTATTAGACATGAACAAATTGAAAAAATCAAGGTACATTATGAACATATATTTTAAAAACTAATTAATTGTTTCCATTAACCCACATGAAAAATGGTGACAAATAGTTTTTTTTTTTTTAAATTCACATGCAACCAATGAGAACGCTCAACATAGAGAGAGGAAGGCCCAACTTTTTTCCTTTAAGGGGGGGGGGGAGGGGGGTGGCATTTGAAGTTTTTTTGGGGTTCCCATAAAGTTCCCAATGGGTTCCCCAAATTCCTAATGCGTTTCCCAATATGTTCCCAATAACAACACATTTTTATTCCATGTG
>Ga0209208_10005461_pt1 | contig 17721 bp, 9 predicted proteins | sample S1TSphfallax_3_FD_187694 | JGI IMG/M metagenome (GOLD analysis project Ga0209208, IMG submission 187694) | Host-associated microbial communities from peat moss isolated from Minnesota, USA - S1T2_Fd - Sphagnum fallax MG (SPAdes) (version 2) | ecosystem: Host-associated > Plants > Peat moss >... | reverse complement strand
CCCCCAAAAAAAAAGGGCACTCACTTCGTTATCCTTTGAGAAATTAGGTGAGAGAAAGGGGAAAAAAAAAGACTTACAAAAAGAGCAACATGATATGAAGAGGGTGAGGAGGATAGGTCCAACACCCAACCCCCTCCCCTATATCCCCTTCCCTTCCCTTTCCTTTCCCCTACCCAATACACCTGACAATATTGCAGAGACAAATGCAGCAGTCTTTGGACAATCAGTTCTGCTCGCATATCACTCATTCAATAGTAATTTAATGAAGTTTTTGCAATTTGGTTGGAAAATGTCCAAAAGTATAGTATATTTTTTTATGAAGGTTTTAGAGAGAGATAATTCTCTAACCTACCAAAGCTACCCCACCACCAATTTTCTTCCCTTCCTTTCCCTTCTCCTTGTCTTCTTTTCTTTGATAGTCTGCACTGCAAATCTTGCATCTTCCACACCCACTAACATGTCAGTGCAATAGGCAGCTGTGTCATGTGAGCCATTTTTACTTATATGGTACTTGGTATCATCCTCCTATATAGTCTAATAATACTACAGGGGGGCAGGGGCAGCTTCAACACATGTCTGTCAATTAATTAATTATTTTTGAAGATTTTTTTTCACCAATTCACCAAAAAAGGAAAATAAAAAAAAAGAAGCTAATAATAAGATATAAGAAAGCTGCATGGTCTTGCCCAAGGTAATTAATGAAAAAATAAAAAGGAAATACAATAGCAAAGATATTAACTAGTTAGTCACCATAATTAAAAAACAAATCAATCATAATGGGATGCATTTCAAAAGGGAGAATGAACATAAACATTATGATGATTTTTATTATTTTTGCCCTTTTCACTCACCTCAAAAGCAATTACTTATCATTGTTGCGGTCAAGTTCAGCCTTATATTAATACAAAATTGGTTACAATAAGAATAGGGTAAGTCTGAAACAGATACAAATCAAGTGGGGTAATTGGAGAGGAAATTTTTAAAATATTACAAACTTTTTTATTTTATTTCTTTTATTTCAATTTTCAGATGTTGCATCACTGCGACCATTATTCGTTTTTTTCTTTTTTCGTCAATTTTGTGATGTTGCTCAAGTGGCGATCATCCAGAAGTAGTTTAGCCATATTTGATGACAATTAAAATACAAAAGTAGAAAATCTTAAGCACCCTTTCATCTTGTAGGCAATTGTGGCAAATTTTGGAAAAAGTCTGTTTTTTCAATCATAACTTTTTATTTAGAACATTTGAAAAAAATGGATTTGTTTTTGGAAATTTGGGGTTTTTAGTGTAAATTCAACTTTTTTTCTTATTTTGGAATTCAAAAAAAATCTATATCATAAGAAGGATATATATATATATATATATATTGAAAAAAAATAAAAAAACATTGGTTGCGAGAGTGGGATGTATTTCCCTCCACCCCACAGGAGTAAATTGTTAGGTTTTGGTATGAAGTAGAGCAATAGCAATCCAATGGTGTGAAACTCAGTTTGAAGTTTGCCTAGGATACTATGCTCTCCACAAAGAGGACCTGTGGAAGGAAATGACTATTTTAGAAAAGAATTTGTCAGCCATAATGATTCACCCAGGTCACATGTAAATAGTCCTCCCCCACATGACAATTTCCTCCTCGATGTATTTGTATTTTTATAATATTTTAACGATGTGTTCAAAATTAAGTGCTAACGAAATATTGATACAATAATTAATACGAATGAATGTCGTTATGACAATCTAACACATTGAGATGATTGATCAACACTTTATTATCTATTAAAGTGTTGTAAAAGTTTGTGATGCAAGGTTGTTGTTCGACTAATTTTGCTAAATTTTTATTATTATTTTTTCTAATTTTTTAATAACAAAAAATTATTAGTATTCTTATTATTATTAATTAAATGTTGATGAGGGCCTCATTCTGGTGAAGATTGTGGCCAAGAGCTTTACCGAGTGTAAAGACCCTGACTGAAATATTTTTTCTGTGATACCTGGTGGGTATCGCCAAAAGGGCAGGGCATTTTGCAACAGGGAATGCTCAACTGCCTGCCCAACCACCTGCCCCGACGGGCATTCCTATTTTTGAAACAGCCCCGAAGTAGACCGCTTGGGAAAAAAAAAAAAAAAACAGAATAGAAAAAAACCTTGGGTAATATACAGTCGATTATTTATACTAATAAAATTGGTGCAAAAAATAAGTCTTTAATTTAGGCCTGTTTTTTAAAACTGGGGTCTTACTACTCGGCTTCTGCAAGAAAGCAGAAAAACCTATGTGACCAAACAACGTGATGTTTCTGCACTCTTCAGAGCACCAACACATTTAAATTGCTTGACACCAGACTCGGTCTCCTCCCTCACCTTCAAATAAGTGGGGGTGGGATGGATCGATCCATCCGCTGACAAGTACAAACAGCATATCACCTGCTCTATACTGGAGACGGATTCTCTCTCTCTCTCTCATGAGTATATATATGCAGTTCTTGAACTGAAAATAGCATAATGTGGTCCAGGGAGTTTTTTTTTTTTGTTTTTTTTTAAATAATCATTTTACCAATTTTGTGATGTCAAAATTTTGTTGAAATTTTATTTGAAAAAAAATTCCCCAAAAGCGAAATCTCGATTTTTCGACCCAAAAAAAGTGGCAAATTTTGTCCCGAAAACAAACAAACAAACAAACACCAATTATGTCTCTAGTCCCAATCTTAAACGATACTTAATACCATAAAACTTAATCTAGAAATGAACTTAGGAAATGACAAAGCCTTCATATTATTTGTAGAATTTTTTGGAAATTTCCCCACCCCCAAAGAGACATTTCTCAAAAAATATATATATAATATGTTTGTGAAGGAAAAAAGAGAGAATATTCTTCAAAGTTTTGGGGGAATATTCCATTTTCAACATGGAATCTTCAAATTTAGTTATTTATTTAATTATTTATTTAATCTATTTATTTGACATGGGGTGTGTGTGTGTGTGTGTGTGTGTGTGTTGAAGATGTGCTTGGGTAAGTACTATGGTACCCAAACCCTTTTTTTTCTTTTTTTTTCCTCTTAAAATTTTTTTTAAAAAAAAAGGAAAGCAGGCTGTTACCTCAATCTGACATGAAAACATGTGAGGCTTTTCTTGGCCACATGCCAAATCCCAGCAATGCAATGCAATGCAATGCACAGCACACAAAAGGCTTACCATTTTGTAGTTGAATTATTCACCACCACAATACTAGGGCTCTTCCCCTCTCAACCTGTATATTAAGCATAAGTCAACCTGTGGTCTGTGGGTGAGGAAGCATATAAGTGTTTTTTTTTTGGCATTATTATTATGGCATTTTAGACTCTCACAATGAAGTTGGGACCACCCCATGACTGACCCCTTAACTTAGTGGGATTGGCTGGCTTTGCTATTACTGGAGTTTCTAGCATACCATGGCAGCACCACCAGCAGCTTGGGACACTTTAATCTTCTATTATTTTCAGACATGTTTGACATTTTCACCCCAAACCCAAACCAAAAAATCCTCCAAAAAAAAATTAAAAGTTTAAGGTACATAAAATATTTTCTTAGAATTTTTATTTTCTGGGATATTTGAGTTTTCAACATGGAAAAACTTTCAAAATAAAATAATTATTCCACACTGAAATGTTGAACAGCTTAGCCATGCTACTTTGGTATTCTAATGTTTGTCAAACTACTGGCAGCCCTAATGGCTCTCATAGCAAAACCATTTTAAGATCTAAATAAATTAAAAAGCAAAGTCTCCAAAGCAAAGCCCCCCCCTCCCCTTGCCTACTAGGTACCTACTACTAACCAAGGCCATTTTTGTGGTGGCAACTAACTGGCAACTTGGGCCACCTTTTTTGCCTCTCTATGAAAACCCCCCCAAAGACAAGGGGCAGGAGGAGGAGGGTTGTGATACAAACGTGGGATCTGACACAAAAAAATAATTATCACCAACCCCATTAAAAAACAATGGGTAAGTTAAACAAGCCACACACATATTTGCTTTGCTCAAGCCCCTCACTCACTCACTCACTCACTCACAGCAATGCTGTGTCCCAACAACAACAACTCTTCTCAAGCATAGCCTGCAAAAACCAGAGACCTTTGGGGGGGGTCCTCCACTGACCTTGGTACCTACTGCTTTACTATATAACGAGTAAAATGTGAGGTATTTAAGTGGTTAGGTTCCCATGGAAATGGGTGAGCAGTAGTTTCATGTGGGAAGGTGGGAATATTATCACACTTTGATTTGTTGAAAGCATCCAAAGCTGATGTTTGTTTGTGACATACGAAACCAAAAGATTCAACTCACAAAATATAGAGTCGCCTTTTTGTACAATTGGATTGGGGGTGGGGAAAATATTGCCTTCTGTTCTGTTGGTGATCATGTTTGTTTGTGAGTGTGGGGATGTTTTTTATTATTATTGTTTTAAAAGTGCTATTGACAGAAGAAATGATCCAAAAAGATGTACAATACATCTTTCATGTCTTGGTTTGAATTAGTGGAGAATATGGGTGTGGATATTGTTGTCAAATCTTTTACTAACAACAAAACAAACAAATAGATTTTTTCTAAATAGTTTGATGCTTTTTTTTGTGACTTGTATTTCAAGGGTCATCTGGTCAATGATTTCAATCTAGTATTGTTGCAAGATTTGGAGTAAGCAAACATAGGTGGAAAAGAATGGTGGAGTGGGCCAAAACTTCTTCGTTTTTAAATACACACATCACATGCTTCCTGTCATTATGACATTACTTTCGACTTGCATAATCCTTTGTTGTCATTATGAGATTAACCTCAAATTGCATAATCCTAGTGAAACTCAATTTGTGAGAGACTTCTTACTGAAAAGACAACTAGTGTGAAATGTTGTTGAGAAACAATTTTAAACTTGCCATGGACAACTTTCGTTAATGTATCGCACAATATGTTTTGTCACTTGTCTTTTACCAAGGAATGAAATGTTGCAACCAATGTTCAAAGGGATGGATTCTTGGATTTGCATGCCAATTTTGTTGATGTGGTGGACCTAGTCATGGTGGCATTAATTAAGGGAGGTTCAATGGAAAACAACCTCACATGGGGAAAACATGGCTTGTTATGAAGACCTTTCGAAAACTAGCATTGTTATTATGAAATCCACCATTTTCATTAGCACCAAATTCTATGCACCTCAAGCTTGTCAAATGGTATCAATGGTAATCTCCTCAATCTTAACAACAACTAATTTTTTTGAAAAATGTGAGGATTGTTTTTTAGCTTCTCACAAGTAAAGAGAAGGGGCTTGAAAGCTTTGGGACAATTAGGATGAATAGATTCATAGGCAATTCTTGATCATTTCAACTAAATAAAAGGAGGAAAAAAGTGGTTAGTTCAAATTTGAACCAAGATTATACCATAGACTCATGATATGGATTCACATGGATTCATATGGATTCAACCATGAACATGACTATTATGAGAGGTAGTAGATTCCCCATATTATATTTGCATGTCCCCATCAAAGCCACATTTTTTTTACATTTTTTTCAATATTTTCAAAATCCTTTGCCCAACGTATTTGGGAACTCATGCCTCTTAAAATTTTCATTCATTTTGAACATTCAACACCGCAATCTTATGGCCTTCATCAAGAATTATTCAAAACCATGTCAAGTTTTTCAATTTGCATTCCAAATGATCAAAAGCCATTCCGTAAGATTTGTTTTGTTCCTTTAAACTTTCATAAAAAATGGGAAATGTTTTTTTCTTTTCACAATGCAAACTAACTATCTTGTAACTCTTATTGAAAACATTTTGATGATACCAATATAATTTCATTTGGACATAATTTGACATCTCAAACTTCATTTGACAATAGAAATCAATTCAATTGTCTCATATTTGATAAGATTTAATAGACCAATATTGATTTTCTACCCCTATCAAAATTCGGTAACTCATTGAATGGAACATTTTTCAAATTCTTGGGCACAAGGTTAAGCCATGGGTTCAAAATGTTTGATTGCCCCAAAAGTATGCACATACCTATGCAAGTTCAAACTTGAATGCATCTTCCAAGTTGTGCCTGAAATGCAAGCCATTTTCCATTCGGAATATTTAACTTGCACCTTTTCTAATAAATTAGTAATTATTGCATATATTATTATATGTAGCCTGCAATATGTCTTGTTGGAAATTTATAAATTATCCAAAAGATTTCATCCATTCCAATTGATATTGGGTGAAATTAATTTTCACATTTTCACACCAACTTGTTCATGAATGAATGTGACACCTCTCCAATTGCCCAATTAGACCCCATAATTTGTCGTCCAAAATCATGGATTTTTGCCCCAAACTTTAATATCCTAACCTATTATAATGAATCATGTGCAATGCATTCACCCTAGGTGCAATCACACCAACAAAAACCACATCAAACATAATGGACACTATCACTCAGACTTTTTAAGAAAAAAACAATATGTCATAATAAAGTTGCATTGGCAAGTGTGGCTCTTGTTATCCCATTTGCACCCCCTCTTCTATTTTAGCTTGCAAGTGTTCATATGATTAAGTGGCCTCACACTTGACCTGATTTTTGCCCTCACCCCCATACTGCAATGTTAAATTTACACAATACAAACACCTTGTGTTTAACATTGTTTTCCATGTCCTCCATTTGTAAAAACTTTTAAAAGGCATTGGAAATGGAATGAACTAAGGTACCTCCACCTCACAAAACCTATGGGCCTTGGAATGAACTTTGAACAAAAGGGTACCTTTGGTCTAAACCACACAAAAGAAATAACTATTACCATTCCAATATTTTATTTATTTATTTATTTATTTCAAAAAAAATCAATCCTAAAAGTTTTAGAATTGTGTTTGACATAACTATTCACTACATGCATTAAAGCTTGATGTTGGGTGTGCCTAAGTAATGCAATATTATTGAACATTTTGTGTTCCCATCTCAACTATAGGAATTTCAAGAAATAAAAAATTGTTAAAATGAAATAAAAAACAAACTATAGATATTTTTGTCAAAAAAGATTTTCATTATAAAATTATTTTATAAAAAATCTCTTGTGTTTATTGTTGAAAAATATAAAATTTTCCATTTAATGGTAGCCAAAATGGATCACTAAATTGTTGGATGGAAATTGAAAGCAATCTTCACCATTTCATGGTGATGAAAATGATCAATGTCATTATTTGTTGGCAACCAAAGGTGATCTTTAGCATTTGGTAGTGATTGAAAATGTTATATGTTGTTGGATGGCAATTGAAAATGATTTCCATCATGTTAAAGTCACCTAGTAATATCCTAAGTTTTGGAAGTGAAAAATGATAAGAGTAAAAGGGGAAAATGTCATTTGCAATTTTGAGGTGACAAATAATCACTTATAGGAAAATATTGGAAGCAACAGTGTAAATAAACTATTGATTTCCTCACAAGAACTCACATAGCTAAGAAAAAAAATGACAACATTTTAACACACAAAAATTAAAGTTTTTTGAAGGAAATTCAACTTCAAAAGCATAAAACAAAAAATTATAATACAAAGTACAACTTTAAGAATATAAGAAGTTCAATTACTTCACATCAAAATTTAATGGTAAGATCTACTAAACTTCACACAAAAAACTCTACTCCTAAATAAAAGTAAAGGTTTAAATCCAAAACAATGATCCCATTGAAAAAAGGTAAAATCTCATCAATCTATTTTAGAAAAGAATTGTGTCCACCTTTTAGAAACTTAATGTGCGAATATGGATGAAACTCCACATTTTTATATTAAACATATACTATGATATTGGTACTTAAATTTTGGTAACAAGTTTCAATTCAAAAATTAGGTGATGAATTGTTGGTAATGGAATTGGTAATGCGTTTTCAATAATCAAATTTAGTAATGTTATTTACAATTTTTGTTCAAAAATCATAAAATTTATTTTAACCTTAAAAATGTCATTTGATGGTAAGAAACATTGGTAGTCATCGTGGGTGATAATCAATAGGATCACTAACATTTAATAACAATTGAAAAGGAATAACATTGAATTTCATTTTAGAAGGGAATCTTTTGTTGATTTTTCATTTGTTTCCTCACTTTAAAAAAAAAAACCTTGGTTGTTCCTTGTAATTACCACTTGTTTAAAAGGTTAATGTTTTGGAATACAAACGTGTATTTGATGAACCATCCAAATATTCCACTTGTGAAGAAGTTTTTTATTTTGGTTTGACCATTTGTACTTTTAACAAATAGATAACAACAAAAGGTTGGCTAAGCAGAAAAGCCATGATGTTAATATAAGAATTTGCAATTGATTTCGTCAAATCACATGTGATGGCATCCTTGGACTCCATATATGTTAGTTGGCTATAGGATTGAACAATACTTGAGTAATTGATCTATAGAAAATTTCCTAAAAGCAATGGAATTGGGTGACATTTGGGAGGGGTAGTAATAGTGCACTCGTTTTGAACAATGGATGGATGTTAAACTAGAAGATATCATCTACAAATTGTATAACGAGCAAACATTGTGCATCCAATGGTGTAGGTTCCACAAGTCTAATCGATGTTTTGGAACTTAAGGAAAAGATGATTTAGTGGTAGCAATTTATCATTATACTATAATGTAAAGGTGTGCATCAAAAACATATAATAAAATATTATTTTCAATTCATTTCAAGGTTTTTAAAAATCATCTAAGCAATGAAAAGATTTGTGGCATAGGTTTTTTAATGCTTTTGAGTACTCCATACTCATTATTTAAATTATGCTAACTGTTTTCATAATAAATTAATAATATTGTTGTATGTAAATTAATCCAAGATATTCAATATCAACTTAGGTAACCAATTACCTCAATGGAAATTAAGTTATGGTCACATCTAGAAGGGTTCCTTATACCAAGTTTGTACTCATCTACAAATAGCTAATTTTGATTCCATGTTGACCTTAAAACAAACATGATGAAAAGTTGTGTTGCCATCCAAATATAGATGACTAATGTGACATGGCAGATGTAATAGGGATAACATGTATATCGTGTGTGTGTGTGTGTGTGTGTTTGTTTATTTGTATGTACCATTCAAACATGTCTCTTTTCATCTACTTACATTTTGGCTATATATGGAAAGACATTATACAAATTGTGTGCATTTACACAATGCACCTTATTTTCCCTATCCCATTATCAACCAACTTGTAAAACTTTTGAGAAATTGCAACATTTGTGAATCCATGACACTACATGATTGCAAGGATATATGCACAAGTAAATTACCTCCCCAAGGAAATGAAGATAAATATGTTGCACAATAAATGAAAACAACATGCAATTGTGAATGTATGTTGTACAAATGCTTCAAATCCAAATGGAAAAAATGTTATTGTATAGATAAAAATATTGATATCTTAAATATCAATATCCTTGGAATTATCCAAGGACATAAGAAATATGCATTAAAACAAAAGAACATCAAGGTCAACCACGGACATTTGAAAAAATGTACCAACAACCTAAGCCTATTTACCTACCTACCTACCTACCTTGAATTATTTAATTCACAAAAGATTCATAATTGTCCCACATGGCAACACTTTATTAACCATTATAAATTCACATGGGCTTTAGTTGGCCATTGGATTTAAGAATATTATTTAAATAATTATTAAATGAATTACATGCAACAAATTAATATTAGTTACCAAAATGATGACAAGATAATCATAACCAACAACATATAATTTAGTCAATTGATGAGATTATATATGTTCACCCTAAGCCTCATCCAACTTTTGATGACATCAACATTGATGTCATGTCACATGCAACTAAGGTCATTCAGAACTAGCTCCACTTAAAAGAATTATAGGGATTTTAGTTGCAAATATCACCTACAATTAAAAGATAGTTATAGAATTAGTTGTACCTTTGAATTTCTCTTTTAGTGTGTATTAAAATAGAACATACATTTTAAGCACACAAATTAGAATAAACATTGCACTAAAATAAAAGAAAATAAATTTCAAACACACAAATTTGACAAAAAATCTAATACGAAAAAAACACTTACTTCAAGGACACTAATTTGATGAAAATTTGAACCACAATAAAAGACAACAAGTTTTTAGAAAAATAGTTAGAAAAACATGTATTAAAACAAAAGAAAATATAGTTCAAACACACACAAATTTTAGGAATATATGTATTGTATAATAAAATATTACATTTCAAGATGACATATGTTAAAATAATCCCGCTAAAATAAAAGAAAATAAAAATAGGCACACACAAATTTGGAACAATCTAGACTTCAAGAACATATATCTTAAAAAATATGCATAAAAACAAAAGAAAACAAAGTTCAAACACATGATTTGAAAAAATCAATAGTAAAACAAAAGGAAACAAAGTGCAACCATACATGTTTGACATAAATCCATACTGAAACATGACACAATACAATGCAATTCCACATATTTGGAAAAAAATGTACTTCGCATAAGAATGAAGGATTGAACATTGATATAAAAAAATGTGAACAAGGAAGAAAAAACAAGACAACAAGGCCACAACCTTCAGAAGTAATGCCAATAACAAGATGAAAATTTGGGACCAAGAGATATAATTTATGTTGGCACAATTATTCAAATAAGAATATTGAGGGTTCACTTGAATCAAAGTCGGCATTTAATTGCATCCCTACAATCATTAGTGAAAAACGTGATTTATTTGACCAAATTTATTTGTCATTTAAACACCCATTAAAAAGAAAAATTGGTGAAAGCACACTATGGTGTAAACAATTTTAGGGAAAAGTAAGACTACATATAGTACAAAAAGTAATAACATGTAAATTTTCACTTGTTTTCAAAAAAATTAAAGATCACATGTAGTTAATTTGAAATTTAAACATCAATTTAAGTTATCAAACCCATCAATATGCAATTGTTTGGTAGTTGTATCATTGTGTAGAAATACACCAATAATTTTACAAACATTGATTTAGAACCCCTATTTTACAACATATTTTCATTTTTTTATTAATTTTGAAAATCCATTTTTTTATGTGAAATGGTAAAAAAAACACTTAGCCCATCTACATTTTCAATGGAAGAACATTTTACAACTCAAAAAGATCATAATTCTCATCATTATTATAACATAATTATACTAACAAATGTTTTTAAAACATTTGATATGAACTTCATAAGTTAAAAAAAAAATTGAGAATTTTAGTGAAAAAGATTCTTCTTCAAGATTGTTTTTTTAGATGTGCAAAATTTCATGGATAAACTACTATTAAATCTAGTCCTTCATAGTCCCTTTTTACAATTGTAGCATTGTGACACGATTGTTGCAAAGTGAAAATGTATTCCAATTAATAATTAATTTGTTCATATTTGCTCCAATTTCATTATACAATGATATATTGGGATGTAAACCACCGTGTAAATTTTAGTTACAAAATGTTTTCCAAACATCCACCACGATATATCAAAGTTCCATAAGTATCAAAAATTGTCAAATTGTGATAGTTTTTTGTCTACATCGTAATGTGCTTTCACCCACCCCATCATTTTGGACAAGTTGATTTTAACATGTTCATTGTGATTACGTGGTCATTTTCAACAAATCATTTTGATTAGTCAAATTTAAATAATTTATTTTCAATTTATGTTCAAACAGAAAATTATAATTTTAGGTAGGTTGAAAAAATTAGGTAGTTAGGTGGTAGCCTAGCTTAACTCCCCAACCTAACCTACCTAGCCTAGCCCTCTAAACATGAACATAGGTTTCAAGTATTAAAAATTGAACCATTAACCTCCATGATGATAGATCAAGTCCTTACTAATGGATTGTAACTTCATGCATTATTTTTGTCATTTTAAAATTTTGACATTTGACATTATATATAATAGACTTATGTAAATAAATAAAATTATAACTAAAAAATAATGAAGTAGTTAACTTAGTAGGTAAAAGGTGTATTGACCATTTAACTACCTACCAACCTAACCTAAATATAGTTTCCTAGCCACCTGCCCACCACAATTGTTAATTTTAAATGACTTAAAATACATAGTATGGTACCTACTAGCTAGCTAACTACCTACCTACTTAAGTACCTACAATGTATAGATAGGTACTTAAGTACCATAATTGGTAATTACATACATAAATATCATATAGGTACATATAATAAATAGGTATGCAAATACCATATTAGGTAGGTAAGTAACTATTTACCCACCCACCTACTTATGTACCTAGGTACTATAGTAGGTACCTATTTAGGTACTAATATAGTAGATACCTACTTATAAATATGTAGGTAGGTAAGTATCCACTATGGCAAGTAAGTAGGTTGTAAATAGGTAAGTACCTAGGTACCATAATACGTACCTACCATAGAAAATATTTGTACCTACATACCTACTATGGTACCCACCTACCTAATTTAAATACTAGGTAGATAGGTAGGTAGGTAGTTATTTAGGTATTATGGTACCTACCTACCTACCTAGGTACCATAGTGGGTACATACCTACATGTAGATAGTTACCATAGCAAATACATAGATAGGTAAATAAGTAGGTAGGTAGTCATTTTTGTTTGTTTAACTTGACCAAATGTTCCATTTGACTAGAATCCATTGGGCATCTTAACCAAGAATATCATTTTTAATACAACTTGCCTATATGTCCCATTTGACAAATAGTCAAATAGGTCATCACTAGTCAAATTGATTAATCAATAACTACAATGTCCATTCATATGGTGGATATTTAATCAAAATGGACACTTCATTAATAAAAAATGACCAATTAGTCAATTTGAACAACTTGAAAAATCATGTTTGACTACTAGTGAATGTTATCCATGATGTGCAAATTGTTAATTTTGTGGACTCATGTACCAACAACCTAGTAAAATCTTTTTATAATGAAGATTGTAACTTCTAGCTCATGAATGTCAAAATGAATTGTGTACTCTTATGAGTTAATTCCTAACCAATGGCCCAACATGCAGGATGTCTACCTCAAGATGGGGGGTGCAAAGGCGCATTGTTTTTCCATTTTCAACTCTTTGATGGTGATGGCTTTTTCTTATGGATTAATGTTTGTAATTTTTTAGAGGATACTATGAAAGGACTCAACCAAGTATGAGAAAATCAATAAGGAACCACAAGCGCATATGGAATAGAGCTTTTGAGGTGGAAGTTGGCGGGGTGTGATGTATTCCATGCACCAAAATTTGTAAAGTTTAAATTTTGCATTGTGGTAGGTGATGGGAATGCAAATCATAGGTATGGTCAACACATGCATATGCGTGTTGAGGATTTTCAATGGTGATGGGTAGCTTTGAATGCTACCCATGAATGTATTTATAAACAAAATTATTACATCAATTTTTTTGAAATGGAATGAAACTTGATCTTTTGACCATTTATTTTCAAAAACCTTGCCACTGTAACAAGATAAATTTTATGACAATTTGAAACACCCATGAAAACTATGGGATCCCTAACTAGTGCAATTAATTTTAGATTCTAATCACAAAATTAAATATACTTAAATAATTAAAATTTATAAAGTTTCAAATTTTAATTTAAGTTATAATATGATTAACTGAAATTGAAATATATTATGTTTGACTTTAAATATCCATGTAAAAAAAAGACTTTTGATTTTGCTTTTAAATTCAAATGCAATGTCTTCAATTATGATTTTAAATTATTTATTTACTGAATTTTCATTCAAACTCAAAATTCATTTTGCATGTGAAATTTCATATTTCCGTAATAATCACATATGTTGTTTCACATATATTTAATTATTCAATTATTGGACATTTTTATGTTTTTAGTTTCAAATTTAAAAATTAACATTGATTTTGTTTTTAAACATGGACCTGCACAAACTAAACAACAAGTTGGTTATTGCATAATTGGATCAATTTTGGTGCATGAATAAACCACGGGCAAACACGAACTCACAAAATTCACCGCAGCCTGAACTTGGGGGAAACCACCACCTTCCCCCTTATAATATTCTTTGTGCCTGGCCATGGGGCCTATACCCAAATGTCATTTTGTCCTGGGATTCCCAACTTGGGAGTCTCGAAATTATGACTCCCACAACTTTAGAGGCCCATAACTTCTTATGAAGACCTCTAACTGAGATGCAGTTTAAAGAAAAAATTTAGCTCTTGTCGAAAGTTTTTCAAAGGTGTATGACATGTCACTTGCACCCAAGAAAATTAGGGAGATTCCCAACTTTTAGTGGGTGGGGGTCAAATTGGCAGTTTAACTCCTGACCTTTCTTTTGGCCATAACTTATGTTTTAAGTACTCAAATTGGGTCATGCAAACCCATTTTAAACATCTATGTTTCAAAAAAAATTCAATGGTATAAGGAACTTTTCAATCCAATGATTTTTGCCCCTTGCAATCACCCATTGAATTCGGAAGTCCATCAAGACTTTAACTCCCAAAGTGGGAGTTCACTTGGGAGTGTGGGGGTTGATTTCCTCACGCTCTTCTACAGTTTTTGGAACATGAAATGTGATTCCTAGGCTTCACTATTGGCTCGCACCTTCGCAAGCCCTTGCCTTGGTCACAAGCCCAAGGTTAGGGTTGCAACAATTAAGGTTTCTTAGATGGTGAGCCATACGAAATTTTAGGTTTTCAATTATCCATACATAAATGAACCCCCCCTAGTGCAGTTGCCCCTTTTTAAAATAAACTTTTGTTTATTTAACACCAATATGATGTACAACATTATAACATTATTTTATTTTATTTTATGTTTCATGTTTTGAACCTTTTCATGTTTAAAAAATAAATCTATTTGAATATTTTCACAAGCATATTTAGTGGTTTGGTTCAAATTACCTTTTTTTTGTAGTTGGATTTAGGTTTAGGCATTTTTTTAATAACTTGTTATAGTCCTTGTGCACATTAAGAATGTTTGGTTTTGGTAGTTTTAGTGCTTGTGAATTAAAGGTAACATCACACATGTGTCATTTTGTCAACAAGTTGATGGCAATGAAATAGTTTAAAATTCATATTGACATATTTAATATTAATAAACACAAAAATAGATGTGGCATCTTTGTTGGCAACTAGTGGCAAGTTAATGATAATTCAATGTTCATCTAACACCCAATCTTGCCCACAATGTTTAGATATCATTGAAAAGTTTGGTGGTGACTTAAAACACCTCAACACGAACCTTTGACTTGGTGGTAACATAACACCACCATTTTTATGATGCTTGAATGTAATAGATGGAATCCTATTCTTATGTAACATCAACCAAATGTGAATACATGGATGGTGTTAAAAGATGATAAACATCGTGATGGTAGGTTGTCCATGTGGCATTTCAAGGGATGGTTCTTAAGTGTTAGGGAAGATAATAATAGACACCCTAACAACAAATGTCATGCTACCTTTAAACATTTATTTCGTCCCAATTCATATTTGCTTAACATTGTTTCCAAAACCTAGGTTTACTTTTATTATAAATGACACCTAGCAACAAACACCAATATACATTAATAAAACACACATTTGGTATTTGATGACATGGTAGTAAAAAATGATTCACTTTTTATCAAAACTCCTTACCTTAAACCTTTGATATTATGCCTTTTAAATCCATCATATAATTTTCATAGTAATGTTTTGAAATGACATACAATGGAAACTTTAGAACCTTGTGTTTGCTTCATAGTTCCTTGTGATTATTTCCAATTAATGACATGTCCTCTTGAGCCTTTATTTGTGCAATTATCAAGATTTTGATTTTGATATTAGGAACTATTACATGAAGATGTAATCAATGTTGAACAATTAATCCATTATTGAAATAAGATTATTATTGATATTCATAATGGCTTTCAAGTATTGAATTAAAAAAAAGGTTCATCATGTAAGGGAACAAATTTTGATATTGTTTAAATAGAAAGATGACATATAATAATCTCATTATCCATCGACAAATTTTAAAAGACATTTAAACAATTTTAACTAAAAAATATGGATGAAAAAAATACATATAAAGGATGAAGGTGATAATGAGAATGATATATAATTTAAAAATATGTATTTTTTTGTTTAATTCTGACCTAAACCATAATAATTATTGAAAGTTTATATTATTTTCACATTTGAGATCATCAAAACTACTTTTTAAAAACATACAATTCAAATTAAATGCATATAAAAATACATTATTCATTTTTTTCCTTTTAAAAAAAATTATCTTAGTTAAAAATTACCTAAATTAATTGTGTGGTTAACATGTTTTAATTTCATAATTTTCATTTGATTGAATAATTGACCCGCTTGTCATTCGTCCAAGTCCCCATCCTGGAGCTCAAGCATGCCCCTTTACCCCCAAAGTGCTACGAACCAGGGAACATACCTCATCTCCTTATCCTTCTGTTGTTTTCACCTTTGGACTCACAACTGAATCTATCAAGGAGCTTGTGGGTGCATCATTAATGGGCACATTCTTAAATAATCATCATGGGAAAAAATGGATGAATATAATGTGTTATGGATGAAAAAATGATGGTTCATGTTCATGAACTTCATGCATCCATGAATGAAAATTTAATGATGATGGATGCACTTCATCCATTTATATGAAAAAATTCACATGGATGAATTTCATTTATGAGTGACGAATTTAAATAAATGGAATATCTTAATTTTATAATTAATTATTAATGTTTTAATATATGTTTTAATGATTTACAATGAGGTAGGTTATAATATGTCATTTGTGAGATTTAGGATTTGGGTAAGGGACAATGGGAGTGAAGGACTTGTTTAAATACATGGATGAAATGTGAAAGTAAACGGATGGCTCCCAAAACTTCATAAACATATTTGATATTTTGAATCTTAACACATGCCGCATTAATCTATCTATCAAGGAAGGTAATTTGTTTGTTTTGTTTGTTAAGTTGAAATCTCCCAAATCATTGTCCACGCCCCCCACTATGTTATTGGTACTAGTGGAAACCCCCCAATGAATAGGGAAATAGGGGTGCATTGAGGTAGTTTTTAAACATGTAGTGCAAGAATGATTAAATATTGAAAAAATTTGTTGAAGAAAATTCAACAAAATCAAAATAACATTTAAAAGAAAAGTAGGGTAAATTATTGGACTGTTAGAAAGCCCTTGACAAATGGATTTCTTGGATGAATATTTATAACTTCTAAACGTAAGGTAGGGGAGACATTGAATTTCAAATAATTTTCATCTAGTTCATCCCTATCCCTTTAACAATGTTTTGTTCGTCATTAACTTTGATTTTTACACAAACCTTTATAAATACATGGTGGTGTATAACTACTCCATTATCACCCTATATTATATCTTCTAATTCCACCTTCGAGGTTAGAAAATGAATTTAAAACATTGACCATCTTTCAACTTTTAACATTTATTTTTAAAATACCTTAGTACCTAGCTTGATTTGGCATAAGTTAACTTTATTTTTTCATTTTTGTTTTGCAATACAAATTGTAATATATTACAAACTGAAATTATACTAAATGAAACTAATGTGGTTAAATTTTTTTGCATGGTAGGCAAATATTTTTCAAAATTTCCACCAATTCCAATTAATTAATGCCTAACCATGCTAGGAATTTATTGAGAAGACGTTATAATGGTAAAAATATTTCAATTGTTGTATTGAA
>Ga0209208_10005460_pt1 | contig 17721 bp, 7 predicted proteins | sample S1TSphfallax_3_FD_187694 | JGI IMG/M metagenome (GOLD analysis project Ga0209208, IMG submission 187694) | Host-associated microbial communities from peat moss isolated from Minnesota, USA - S1T2_Fd - Sphagnum fallax MG (SPAdes) (version 2) | ecosystem: Host-associated > Plants > Peat moss >... | reverse complement strand
AATTAATTTTTATTTTACACTTTTCAATATTTGTATAATTCAATGAATTGGTAAGATTCATTCATTACTTTGATAATAGAAATAATAAAATTTTAAAATTTTGAATTGGAGAAAAAATTGTAAATTTTGGAACGAATTAATTATATCATTTATAATAATTCTTTCATTTATTTAACTAATGATTGGTTTCCGAAATTAATTATAAAATTAATTTTTTATAATTAATTCATTGATTATAAACTCGAATATTGTTATAAATAATTTGTATAAGAATCTGCTTCTAATACAAATAGATTTTTTACATCCATTCATTGTAATGTTATAGAAAATGAAGAAATCTGGTATTAGGAGGGAGTGAAGATCCAGAAGGATAAAATTTTCTAAAAAACCAAATAATATATTAATGTGTTATTTACCTCCCGTAAATATGGAAGAATCAATTCATAAATTCAGGGAATATAAAATCCTGCAATTTTGAATTTATATCAGAATTTTGATTCTGAATAATTTCATAAAACTTAAACGTTTTTTATATAAATTTTTACAAAATTTTTTCTATTCACTTCCTGATGAAATAAATCGTTCATCATATTTTCTGGATGAAATAGAAAAGTATTTGATTTTTCGCTTGAATCGGGTAGAGACAAATCTAATATTAGTAATAAAGCTATATGAATATATTAAAAAGCTCAAACTTGTTTCAATCTATGATATATTCATATTGTTCAGGAATAAAACAATATGAATATATCATAGATTGAAACAAGTTTGTAAGATTTATTCGCACAGAGTAATAGTATTGTGAAAAAATCATTATATTCTACTCACATTATACTCCATAATTCTTTTGATATTTAGTTTCGTATATATCCATCAAATCTATTTGTGTGAACAAGCATCTTACTGTGCGTTCCTTCCCGTAGTTCAATATATCAGACAGCTTTTAATATGTATAGGTATTTACCCCGTATTAAAATGTAATGCTTGGATTTGTAGAAGTCATATGGTCTTGAAAGAAATTTGTATTAATAAAAACTGTCGGAAAAAATTGCTAACTTTTCAGGATTGAAATATTAGAGAGCAAACATTTTGCGAACATTGATTTTGTGGAAAAAAAATTATTCGTTCATACTCTTGTAAAAATCCCAAACTTTTTTGTTTCGGAAAAATAATATTGGAATGTGATACATGGTTATGTAGAATATTATTTGATATAGATAGGTTACGTGAGGAGGAAATGGGGAGGGAGGGAGGTGAAAAAGAGGAGAGAGGAGAGAGGGGGAGGGGGTAAAAGACTAACTTTTACCCCCTCCCCCTCTCTCCCCTCTCGTCTTTGCAAAATCATTTATGGATACGGCCATTCTTTATTCTCAATAATATTTATTGCTTGGTTTGATAATAATTAATTATTAGATTAGCATGGATTGGATCAATAATAAAAAACCTAAAGAAAAAAAATATGTGGGGTAGAAATCAAGGCTGGTGAGTAAAAGGATGTTATATCGTCCTTTTCCTCCTAACCATGGCATATTTTATGGTAAATGAAGGAATAGTATAACTATTCACACGTAAGCGCTCAAACTGGACACCAGTTAAATATTATTGCAATAATATTTAACTGGTGTCCAGTTTGAGCGCTTACGTGTGAATAGTTATACTATTCCTTCATTTTGGGCAAAATAATATATATATTCCTATTCCTGGAGAGTTATGCAATAAATAAATTTTTATTATTTTATACGCTGAATATATTATAATAGCAGGTTTAATTATTTTCACAACATTTGAACCATTATTCTGGGAAAAAGTGTAAATTATATATATTTTTTCTATATTGATAAATTTTCTATTATTTTAACTACCTATTAACAATCAATATATATTCACTTTATATATAAAAAAATGTATACATTTTTTTGTATACGAGAATATATACATTCTTTCGTAAAAGATATATACTGTATATATACAATATATCTTTAATGTATAGGCCTATTCATTCTACCCTGGATGAATAAAATATTCGTTTTATTCATCCAGGGTAATGAATATTACCTTGTAGATAATATTTAGTGTATAATACAGGCACATTAGCACTTATTGCTAGAATAAGTGCTATTTATTATATTTCACCAATAAATTGTAATTATTGGTGAATTTTGGTTTTTTAGCCTTTATCTTCTTACTCATCCAAATAATTACAGGATTAGTTCTAGCCTTTTTCTACAATCCCGATATAATATATACATATGCTTCCATTATGTATATAAATAATGAGGTTTATTATGGCTGACTGTCAGAAGTTTACACATGAATGGGTCATCTTTTTCTCTCGCATAGTATATGTACACATATTTAGAAATATTTATTATGGATCTTTTCCCTATCCAAGACAATTACTACGATTTCAGGAATAATTATGTATGCTTTAATGTGTAGTATAGCTTTTTCAGGATATGTACTCCCATGAGGGCAATGAGTTTTTGAGGTGCTATTGTTATGACTAGTTCAATAACAGCTATCCCTTCATAGGTAATGATATAACTTATTCATTATGAGGAGGGTTTTCATGCAAAGTGTAACATTACAACGGTTTTTATTCCTACATTTCCTGCTAACATTGATTCTACTATTTATGAGTATAATACATATATGTGTTTACATGAAATAGGTTCTAATAATCCCCTCGGATTCCTTCTATTCCGGATAATATTCCATTCATGCCTTATTACATACTAAAGATTTGATAGGTCTATTACTTATATATATACATATATATATATAGTATTTGAAAGTCCAGATTTATTTGCACATGCAGATAATTATATTATCGCAAATATATTGATAACGCCTGCACATATAGTTCCTGATGATATTTTCTTTTTTTCCACGCTCTATCAAGATGTGTGGCGAGTAAATTGGTAGGAACTTTATCAATATTATTAGTTTCTTTTCATTAGCAATAATGCCTTTTCTGAATAAATATTCACTAATTAGAAGTAATTTTTTTAAACCTTTTAGTGCTTTCTCCTTCCGAGTTTTTGCTCAATCTGTATACTATTAGGTTGAATTGGTGGTCTTCCTGTTCAAGAACCTTATTTCTTCTATAGTTTCAATTCGCTATCATATTCTTCTTCTTCCCCATTGTCATATTCCCATACTTGAATAAAATTGATAATATAATTTATACGATTTATTCAAAAATTATTCAAATATTATGCTCGGACAATTATAATTATGTGAGTAATTAATCTTTCCACAATAATTGGGAAATATTTATTTGATAAAACCAATTATGGAATGGGAATATATTTTCAGACGTTTGTTTAAAAACTCATCAACTCTTCCATAAAACAATTCCCTAGTTATTTATATGTTATTGATAATATATATATTATCAATAAAAGTAATTTTATTATTTATATATACATTATCAATATATTATGATTAAAATATATTCCTTTTTTATACCACTATTATTATCAATAGCCTTTCTAACACTTTTGGAGAGAAAGTATTAGGTGGAATACAACGCAGAAGAGGACCTAATTTGATAGGATATATGGTTTATTACAACCAATTTCTGATGGTATTAAACTTTTTGGGAAGGAACTATAATTCCTAATTTTTCCAATATATTTATTTTCACATTAGCGCCGGTTTTATTCTTCCCCCCCAGTCTATTAAGTTGAACTGTTATTCCATTCGATGCGATGATAGTTATTGTGGATATAGAATTAGGAATATTTTATATATTCGCTTTGTCTTCTCTCTCACTCATGGAATAATAATGTCTGGTTGGGCTAGTAATTCTAAATATGCTTTTTCAGGTAGTATGAGAACAGTGCTCAATCAATAAGTTATGAAATTTCAATAGGGTTATTAATAATACCCATTTTATCATTCACAGATCTGCAAATATATCAATAATTGTGAATTTCAACGGGAAATTTTCTTCATTTTCACCTTTCTACCTTCGTTCATATTATTCCTTATATCATTCTAGCCGAAACTAATAGAATACCTTTTGATCTAGCTGAAGCTGAATCTGAATTAGTTCCTGTTATAATATTGAATATTCTGCCATAGTTTCGTCTTTTTCTTCCTGGGGGAATATAGTAATATTATATTAATGTCAAGTTTATTAGTATGTTTATTCTTAGGTGGTTTTTACCTATTTACAATACTCATATTTTGACACAAATACCTGGTTGATTTTGATCTCGTTCAAATTAATTGCAATCTTATTCCTGTTTATATGAATAAGAGCATCATTGCCTAGATATAGATATGATCAGTCAATGTTTTCAGGATGAAATTAATTTTACCTTTATCCCTATCAATTTTATCACATTCTTTCATCACTATATATTATTCTCGGCATAGAATATGTATTTAGAGTAGAGATAATATATATTTTATAGAATGAATTTGAATATATTATTAGGAATATTTTAATAAATAGTATAAATAGGATGATATTTTAGTTATATAGCTATTTACTTATTCCTTCCTAAATTAATAAATCGTGAATTTAATAAATTCATTCATGATTACTTGATTTTATAAAATAAGGCATTTCTTATTCATCCGTACAATTAAAATAATTAATTCATTAATAACCCATATAATTAAAACAATTAATTTATTATCCATCCATATAGATGAAATAATTAATGGAATAAAATCTGATTTTATTCTAGCAAATGATCCATATAATGCACATTTTGTTGATCCAATAACAGAATATGCATATTATTTAATCTTTATCCATCATTATTCTTTTGATTCATGATAATAATATTATCACTAGTAACATGATCTCTATCTTATATCCCGCGAGAAATAATTTCACGAAATATAATCTTAGCTTATATTTAAATCTGTATTTATGCGTAAGAAAATTATCCAAGATAGGCTTTTTGCCCTATGCGATGTATTCCATGTTATTAGACATACTCTGATTTCTTTAAGCAAAAATATTTTAGTTTATATCATTACACATAATAATTTTTTCACTATGTAATATATCCCTTTTATTCGTCAATCCTGAAGAAAGCAAAAATTGATATGTTAATGATCTATATCGTGTTAAAAAGGCTAGAACGGAATATCCTATTTTTAGAATAAAACATTTGATTAGATTGAAAAATAACCAATTAAGATATAATTATGAAAATTTGCGTAAATTTTTCGATTAATTAAAAAGAGAAAATTTAAAGTAATCCTCTAATTGGTTCTAATAAATATTTATAGGAATTTTATCGTATATGAAAAGAAATTATTCATTATACTGTTATGATCATACATTGAATATAATAAATGAAAACCAAATTCATGAATATTAGGAGGTTTTAATACATATTCAAACAATTTATTATTTCATAATAATAAATTTGATTATTATTATAATTTAATAAGTTTTTAGCTAATTTAAAATTCAATCATAGTTTTCTACTCGATTCTGTTGAGCTTTTTTTCCCACTTTAATAGTATTATTATTACTTTTTCCGCAATATTTCTATTATATCTATCGGAAATGATGAACATCCACGTGTAACTATTAAAATTTTAGTCATCAATGATTTTGATCATATCAATTTAATAGTTGATACTTCAATAACGATTATTACCATGGTTTGTATGATATGATTCTTAACTTCAATGAGATTAAGAATTTTTATTTCAAAGAATATGTTGCTCATCATGTATGGCATAATCTTATGAACAAGTCAGATCTTATAAAAGATAAGCTACTTGTTCACGAATATATTCATTCTGTGTTTGATAATATCCGAAATTTAATAGAGCATAATGGCGCTCAAAATTTGTTAAAATATTGATGATATAGGGAGCTTGCTCATATTCCTCCGATTACCTGCAAATTCCCTATGATAGAATCGGAAAGGCACGGGGAAAAGTTTTATAAATCATTGGGGTTATTCATGGATGGAATCATGCTCATTAATCACTGGAAGAAAGTTCAATTGGAAACTTTCGAGAATATATTTCCGAGAATAACTTCTGAGATCGAAACAGTGGGGTATAATATTATCTTTCAAATAGGGTTGAAAACTCTACAGAAAGTTTACTCCATGCAAAGTTTTATTACGAAGTGATAAAATTAGTTAATGGTTATTTCGAAAAATTATCGGATGATTTTATATTTCCTGAAATAATAGGAGAAAATCCATTTATTTTAAACCTGCGTAAAAATGTACGATTGTATCAAAATGATATTAAACTTAACATACATTGGAAAAATTAATTTCTGATCTCAATCATATGGATCATTAAATAATCCATTTGTTCACTCGATTATGATAGTAGATTAGTAGCGGCGTGAGATTTATCGTGAGGGAAAAGCGTTTATTGGAATGTGACAATCCTGTTTTGCACCTATAGGAGTACCTATTAGATTTCTAACAACATCTTTAGACGTTTTACATTCTTGATCAATTCCAGCTGTGGTATAAAAATGGATGCTGTTCCTGGTCGATTGAATGAATTAGTAGTTGTTATAGAGGCTCCGGGAATTTTTTTCGGTCAATGTTCCGAATTATGTGGATATAATCATGGTTTATGCCCATTAAATTAATAGCTGTACCCATTAATGTATTTGTTTAAACTATTATTCTACGTAAGTAATATGATGATTAATAATTTTATATTTTCGATAAAATTATTATTATCAACAATCCATAATGAATGGAAAAATCTCTTGAATATTTATTCCCGAATCCTAGAAACGGTTTTAATGATTAATGTGATAGAAAACAATTTCTTATCGCAAAATCAGTTTTGTTATATTAATGGATCAGGAAATAAATCTAATGGTGATCGAACTGGAAATGCTAATTCGGGAAAAAAATATTCAAAATATTTTAGATTTGATCGATGGGTTAAGAAAAAACCAATAGATTATGTTATATTCGATCATATAAAATTAACATTCGAAATTTTTCATAAAATACCGAAAGAAAGTTTCTTGAAAAATTCCAAATTTTTCAAGAAACTTCATTATTTATGTAGGTTTACTTTCATAAATAAATTAGATCTGCTTATGCATCAACATAAGGTGCGTATGTCTAAAATGTTTCATAAGATAATATGTGAGGAAAAATATCGTAGATTGAATTATAGTTTATACAATGTTTTATTCATAAAGCCTAGAATGTTTAGACGTAAATATCCCAGGTCTTCAATGATTAGGGATATTATCAAATGGTATAGATATAGGTGTGAAAAAATGAAATACGATTCAATATATGCAATTAATTATATATGAGCTTGATTTTTAAACATGGATTTATTCCATAAAATTACATTTCTTCTAGCTATGGGAGTTTTGTTTGAAGCCTTAGTCTGGTATCCTTGAGAAGCCTACAAGGAAACAAACGGTTTTAATGAATTTGAAGAATTCTTAAACTGGGTTAGAGAACAGCAAAAGCCAAAACGGAATAAAAATATTCCTCTTACTATAGAAGAACGTATAGCTAAAAGGGAAGTCGATGCGTTCAAGGCCAAACGTATAAAAATACAGAATTATCTGCTAGTGGAGGAAGAATTATTCAATTTTTATCCTACGCCTGAAGAAGTCGAAAAAGCAAAACAGAAAGTATATGCAGATATTTTGAGATATAAAAAAGATTTTGATCTTTATAAGGATGAGGAAAATCTAACTTTTGCGAATAAATCTGAGGAATTTGAAGCATTTATATCATATGCTCGTAAAAAGTTGCTTGAGGAACATAAGGCTGAAGTGAAAAGGAAAGAAGAGGAAGAGGAAAAAGATAGAGAACGTAGATGGAAATTTAATCCTAAGGATAGATATAACTAATCAGGATAAATTATTTATATTGTTCATATATTGTAGTTAAGGTATAGAATAAATAATTTTTTAATCTATCAAAAAATTATTTTAATCTTGGATAAAAGAATAATTTATGGGGTATAAAAAATTGGGAGTATATATAAGTTTTAATAATTTATTATAGATCAAAGATTTATCATTAGAGTGATGAATAGAGTGAATAAATCGTATTAGTAGTAAGGGAGAATGAATATATTATAATCAATTGGACCAATTATGGAATATTTCAATGGAAGATTAAGATATAATGAATTTATCGAAATTAGATCGAATGATATTATTTATAAAATTGATATATATTTACTATATTTCAATTTTGTTTTACCAAACAAATTTTTCTACCTTGTTTTGCTATCATGAACGATTGAGTATAGCCGGTAATTGTAGAATTTGTTTAGTACAGGTAGGTTCCAAATTAATGGTTTCTTGTGCATGCCCTTGTTAGAAAATATGATAATATATACGGATAATAAACGTGTACGTTTTGCACGACAAAATGTTTAAAATTCTTATCAGTAAATCATCCATTAGATTGTCCTATTTGTGATCAAGGCGGTGATGCGATTTACAAGATATTTCAATAGTTTTTGGATCGTATAGAGATTATAATTTGATATTACCAAAACGTTCGGTTACTAATCTGGATTGTTGCGGTCCTTTTGTTAAAACGATCATGACTAGATGTATACACTGTACACGTTGTGTAAGATTTTTTCACGAATTATAGGTAATTTCGATCTAGGAGTTTTAGGTCGTGGGTTATATACAGAATAGGTACTTATGTGGAAGTTTTTTTCGACCATGAATTATCTGCAAATATTATAGATTTATGCCCTGTGGGAGCATTATTACCAATGGTTAATGCTTTCACGGCACGTTCTCGAGAATTAACCCCCATAGAAGTATTGATGTTTTAGATTCTTTAGCATCTTCAATACGAGTGGATATTTCGAATAATAGAATTATTAGGATATTACCATGTTTGGATGAGGATGTGAATGAAGAATGAATTACGAATAAACACGATTTTTTTACGATTCGATAATATTCAACGATCGAATATTCCATGACTTAAAATATATAATATTATATTAATGTTAGTTGAATATTTATTTAGAATATTTATTAGATTTTATATTCATTAATGCTTATACTCTTTGGAAGTAAGAACAGGTAATTTTACCGATTTAGAAACAGCATTTCTATAAAATCTTTTTTCAATAGTTTCGGTTGTTCCAATATTAACCCACATTTTTATGGATTCGGGTATGATTTTAGAGCAATTTTTTATCAAATGATACACTTTTTACTTAGAATCACTCGATATTTTCCCGAATATAGCAATTAATTTACGCTATGAAGCTCCTTCAATATGTACTAGATCACGCAGACGTTTCTCTCAAATAATATTCTCGGTTATTCTTCCGGATTGTCGATAGATTATTTAACCATTCCTATAATAAATATAGGAATAGTCTAAATCATTTGTATTTATTCCTGGAAGGAAATATTATTTTTTACGTAATTTCTTTTCTACAGATATTATAGAAAATAATTTAAATCTTTTAAATATTAATTATAATATAGTTAATATTTAAAAATATTTTTAGGTTCATCCACATTGATTAGAGTAGATGGTGATTCTATTTATAAAGTTTATCTACTTGAGGAAATTTTTCGGGATTATGAATATTAAGACAAGTATTATTTCGACTTTTTTAGGATATATTTCTATACATGAAGTAGGATGTTTAATGAATCAAAATTTTTACAATTATATGATTTTAAAGTTGATTGAAAAATTTCATTCCTATATGGAATAGATGAGATATATCCTGTCGAGAGAGATAATATTTTCCGAATTTATCAAGGACCTTTTTAAATCATTTACCACGGTTTGATATTTTCCCACCAATCACTACTCCCATTGAACGAATTTCTAGTTATTCCAATTTAGAAGGACGTTTTCGTAAAACTAAAAAATAATTAATTCATATATGTATTCTTTCACAGATTTAGAAATTCTACAAGCCTTAACTATTTCGAAACGATTTAGAATATATTATAATTTTTCATTATGTTATAGTTTTTACAATACTTTAAATTTTTCCATAATGTCATTAATTATTTTGTATATATTCTCCCGATATAGTTAATTATAACAATTATTTGTATAAAATAACTTTTATTCCTAATAATTATTTATCTTCGATGTAGAAATATATAATCCCTATCTACAAATGTTAAATTATTATTCAAATATAGTTTTTTGTAATTCCATCTATTCTACATCAGTAATGAATTATTATTTGATGATTTATATAGTAAAAATTCTAGGTTTTATCCCTTGCTGCTAAAAAAATACATTTTCAAATTTTTCCCTTTATAGAGTTTAATACAGTAAATATATGTCTAGAAGGAAAAAACACTTACGAGAGGAGAAGAAAAAGAGGAAGTTTTTAGACTTCTTCTAAACTTATTAAATAAGTTTAAAAATTTTTCCATAAGATTTATCTCCAAATTCAAGGTCTTTGTCATATCCAAAACCTTGTACTATAAGGATAAGTTGGTTCAATACATTAAAAATTCATTTTATTCCCTGTGTAGAAAATTAACATTGTGGAATATTATAAAATTAATTTTTAAAATTTTCTTCTGATATATAGCTATAAACCTTTTCATCATGAATGGAATGATTTGGTTTAAATAAAAAAATTTAGTCGCTTCGAATTATTACAGCAATATATTCAGTATGAATTGTTTCATACCATGGATAGAATGTTACGATTGTATAGAATAATGATATAAATATAACTTATAGTGAGTTAATACACTATGTTTTATTCACCCCTGGGTAATATCCTGTAAGATAATAAACATGTGATTATCCTATGTAACAATAGACCTTGATAATAATTTCAAATTTGTGCACAAATTTGAAATTATTGTGATAAGGATACGAATGATTCTAGACTGTTTAGGAATCTTCACCATCATTCATTCCTGATCCATAATGAAATATTATATTTAAATCTTTTTCTTCTCAATAATCATTCAGGAAAAGAGATTTAGACGATATCAATCGTATTATTGTAGATAGAGAAGGTATAAATCCATTCAATCGTATATTTTAATCATTCTATTACCATTTATCAATGTTATATTATCACTCTTTTCGGTAGATATTTTGGTAAAAAGGGCTGCATGTTATATGTACAATTTGTATTCTCGCATCCTTTACCATTTCATTGTTAATATTCCATGAAATTGGGTTAATCAAACAATAGTCTCACTTAATCTGATCAATTTTATAAAGATTCAAAATATTATTATTAATATTGGATTTTTGTATGATAGTTTAACGAGTATTATGTTAATAATAATAACTTTATCTCTTTTTTCGTCCATTTATATTCCTTCGGATATATGTTCCATGATCCTTTCTTCATTAGATTCATTCGTTATTTGTCACTTTTTACCCGTTCTATGATTTTTTAGTCATTAGTGATAATTTTGTAACATGTTTATTGGATGAGAAGGTGTAGGTTATGTCCATATTTACTCATTAGTTTTTGATATACACGTATTCTAGCGAATAAAGCAGCTGTTAAAGCATGTTGATGAATAGAATTGCTGATATTTTTCTAATATTTTCCACTATCATTATACTATCCACTTATAATATAACCGAATATGTTATAATTTTTGAGTTATTCTCTTCGAAATAACATCACAACAAATTTATCATTAATAGGTTTATTGATGATAAATTTGTTGTAATAAGCCTTTTATTATTAATAGGTGCTGTAGGTAAATCAGCTCAATGGGATTACACACGTGACTCCCTGATGCTATGGAAGGTCCTACACCTGTTAGTGCTCTATTACATGCAGCTACTATGGTAACAGCTGGTATTTTTCAATATTAAGATGTTCATATTTATTCACCAATATTGATAATATATTATTATTGATAGTATTTATAGGAGTTTTACAGCATTTTCCTCCGCATTATTAGTATTTTTCAATATGATGTTAAAAAAATAATAGCATATTCCACTTGTAGTCAATTAGGATATATGTTTTTAGCATCAGGTTTTCTCCACATGATATAGCCATATTTCATTTATTCAATCACGCTTTTTTTAAAGCATTATTATTCCTAAGTGCAGGTTCTATAATCCATTCTCTAATGGATGAACAAGATTTAAGACGTATGGGAAATTTAATATTTTTTTTCCCATTACGTATATATCTATTGTGATAGGGTCTTTAGCTATTATAGGTTTTCCCTTTACAACAGGTTTCTATTCTAAGATTTTTTACCCGAATCTTTACTAACTAGATATCTTATAGATTCTATACATATATATGTAATTGTAATAACAGCTGCTTTTCTAACAGTCTTTCACCCAATGAGGTTAGTATTATTCGTATTCTATCCTGATATTAATACCATCGTATAATTACGATGAAACAAACTATAAAATATTCATATGAATATTTTATAGTTTATTCTCTTTATCCTTATTATCAATAATCGTAGGATTTTTATCCAACGATTTATTCACAGGATTTGGGTCATATTTTCGGAATAAATCATTATATTCAATAAATCCACAAATTTGTTCTATAGAACAAGTTTTATTCACCCCCTCATATTGAATTTACCAACAATTATTATTTCCTAGGAGGATTTTCATGTTTTATATTTATCATTATTCTATCAATCTTATGATTGATAATAAGTATAAATTATTATTAGGATTTTTCAATAATGCTTATGCTCTAATACTATTTATAATATTATTTTCATAAAATATTTGGAATATTTTATGAAAATAATAAATTTTTAGATAAAGGATTTATAGAATATTTAGGACCTTATGGTTTGTATAAATCATCGTATAATATTAATATCGTAAACATTCAAAATATATTATTAATAATATATTTTGAATGTTTACGATATTAATATTATTCGTAATAATATTAATATTTTATCAAATAATTATAATATTGATATAATCAATTTATATTAATATTCATAATATTAATAATTTATGAAAATTATTACTCTAATAACGATGGTAAGAATGGAATATGAACAAATTCATCATAACATTTATCAGAAAATAATTACATTGGTAAGGAATGGAGTAATTATCTATAATATAGTGAATTATCTAATCCTCATTTGGATGATATTCTTGCGAATGAGTTGGATAATGAATATTTGAATATTCATGAAGATATTGATATGAATAATTATTCTATCTTTGAAATATGGGATATGTCATTTCTTCACGTGATGGAATAATTACAACAGATGTTTACTTTATGTCACATATGGAGAATTAGTTTATTTATTCTCGTCAGGAAATTAATTCCCGGATTAGTTCTAAATCTTGAATATTCAACAGTTGATATTATATTCTGGACAATGATTTAGATATTTTACCTGGTGATCTTGTTATAGGTCACTAGAATTATTATCTATACCGTTTCTGAAAAATTGTTAGGACATGTATTGATTCATTAGGTCGTACGTGGATAATCCTATTATAGCCGATATTAATGTATTGACTCAGCCATTTACGAAAATTTAGAGTGGAAGCTAAAGCACCTTCTATAATTGCACGTACATCTGTTAATAAACCATTGGAAACGGGATTAAAGTTATAGATAGTTTAGTCCCTATTGGTCATGGACAAAGAGAATTAATTATAGGTGATTCAAAAACGGGTAAAACATCAATAGCAATTGACAGTATATTGAATCAAAAGGTACAGATACTATTTGTATTCATGTTGCAATAGGACAAAAAAGATCTTCTGTTGCTCGTATTGTTAGAATATTACAACTAAATGAATGTATGGATTTTACAATAATCGTTTCTGCCACAGCCGCAGATTCTGCAGCTGCTCAATATATAGCGCCTTATGCAGTTGTACTATTGGGGAATTTTTCATGGGTAGGGGATTAAATGTTTTATTGTATACGACGATTTGAGCAAACATGCTGTTGCTATCGACAATTATCATTATTATTACGCAGGCCTCCAGGGCGTGAAGGATATCCAGGAGATGTTTTTACCTTCATTCGAGATTATTAGAAAGATCAGCTAATTTACTAGTAGGAGGTTCTTTAACAGCACTTCCCATATTGAAACAATTCAAGGAGATGTTTCAGCATATATACCTACTAATGTTATTTCCATAACAGATGGACAAATTTGTTTAGATTAGAACTTTTTGCCAGGGGAATTAGGCCTGCTGTCAGTCCAGGATTATCAGTTAGTAGAGTTGGTTCAGCAGCACAATGCAAAAGTTTAAAATATTTGGTGCTCCACTTAAACTAGAACTTGCACAGTATCGTGAAGTGGAAGATTTTACAAAATTAGGATTTGTTTGGACGATGCAACAACTGCTCTAGTAAACGAGGGCAAATTTTGACCCAATTATTAATACAAATCGTTATAATCCTGTGAATATTGGGAAACAAATTCTTTTTATATATTCAGTATTAAACAATATATTGATGGAATAGATATAAATAATGTATCTCTTTTTGAAGAAGAATTATACAATTTCTTTGATCATCCCCTTTCCATGAACCCATAACTTATAATCCGCGAGATACTATAGATCTTTTCTATTAGATTATATACTTACAGAATTTTTCGAATATGCATGAATATATTAAATCGTTAATAAATAGTGTATAAATACCTTATGTGAGTATATATATTTTTTCTAGAGAATGAACCGCTTTTTTAACATACAATTTGTTGAAAAGGTCTTTTATAGAACATCAATTTTTCCCCGATGGAGATATTTATGAATTAAACATTACGGAAGATATAGATATAAATCCAATTTTGGAAATTTATTAATACTTTTTTCATTCTCTTCACACCACCATTAACTCTGGTTTTGATCCTATTACGCTAGATTGAAATTATGATGATGAAGAAGAGGAACTATATTGACGATACATCACGACTATAAGCTTGATTTAGAACGTGAGATTCCGGCAGATATTCTATGTATTTGAGCGGGAAGGAAGAAAGTTTATCAACAGAAAGAATTTTACCTATTTTATTGTATTCATTCAGATTATATAGATAATTACATTAATATGTACCTACAATATCTAGCTGTTGTCTTTGAATTCGGAATGGAAGAAATGGGAGAATATGTGGATAATGCTTTTGTTTAGATCTTATAACTTTTCATGATTATTACATGGACATTTATTGAGAGTTGGTATAATGAGAAAACATATCCGCATGAAGATTGGGAGGAAAATTTTAAAGATTAAAAGATTTGTGGAATTTTTTACACAAATGATATAGAATACTTTCACTATATCATTGATAAAAAAATGAGTATAGGTTTTCACCCTAAAGCGGAAGAAATTTCTCTGGACGTATTTGTGTTAGACATCGTGGTGGAGGAATTAAACGACGTTATAGGTATATAGATTATTCAAAAGACTTAATTCATGAGGATATATATAAAATTTTTCAGAAAATCTTTTAGTTCTCTATATTCACACTAATTATATTCGAGATTGGATTAGCGCTTTTATCCCTACAGTATATGGTCTGGTAAAGGTATTAAACTTTTCAGCGGCATTCCTCCAGAAACTATTAAACCATTCAATGTTTCTCATTACCCTCATCCTATTCAAACTATTTGATAGGATAAATAATATGGATTATTTCCTTATTCGGGAGCTAAGATCTGTCGTGCAGGGGTGTAAGTGCTATTACAATAGCTCAAACTAATGGAATTTATACCATGAATTAAACTCAGGTTGAAAATTATTTCCAATGAATATTGTTTTGCTATTTTAGGTAGGGTTTCTAATATTTATCATATAAGTGTAGATTGGGAAAAGCTGGACGTAGTAGAGCTTAGGAATTCGTCCTACTGTTAGAGGAGTAATAATGAATCCTTGCGATCATCCTCACGGTGGTGGTGAAGGAAGGGGTTCTCCACCATCTGCTCAAAAAGTCCGTGAGGATGATTTACCAAAGGTACTTCAAGTAAACGTACTAAATTTTTAGGGATAGAAAAAATTGTATAAGGAAAATATCTAAATTATAAATGACACGTTCGATTCGGAAAGTACCTTATATATATAATGCGTATAGAATAGAAGGATCACCCCTTCGAAAGTTCTCAACGTTTACAGACGAGATATATAATTCATAAATTATTAATCAATAAACGTATTAATATTTATAATGGGAAAAAATTTGTAAGTTTTCGATCATACCTAAACATGTCGGTTATAAATCAGGTCAATTTGTTTATACGAAAGCAAGGGTTGAGCTGTGTGGAAAGCTAAAATGTTGAAAAAGGGAAAATTAAGGAGTAAAAATAAAATGGTAAAATCTAGTAATAATAAGAATAAGTCTATTGTTACTAAACAGAAACTTACGGTTAATAAGGGGAAACCATTGAAGTGTTTTCGAAGAAATAAATTTTATCATCAAATTGATATTGATATTTAATATAATAACTTATTACTCCAATAATGGGAGAGAAATAATATGTTGATTAATATGAACATGTTTGTTCATTCAAACTTGTGGAAAATACTCATGTAATATTATTATAGATAAATATTATAAATATAATTATATTAAAAATTATTCATTAGGTATGAATTATACAAATTGTGTAGAAACCAATTCAGAGACTTGGTGTTGATGGAAAGAGTAGAATAGTGGAATTGATTATATAGAATATAATCCTTTAATTTTCCCTCCACATCTATTATCTATTATCATTCTCTCTGTCCACTATTAATCAGGTTTCCTTCCATTCCACCAAGTAGTATTACAATATATAATCTATGGGACATTTATAAATCCAATAGCTATGCGTATAGGATTGTTGATGATTGAGTATTTTCATTTTTCAGTAGTATTTCTACTATGCAGAATTTCTTTTCTTTTTCTATAAAATATCATGTTTTTGACCTATTTATATTCAAAACGTAGTATAGAATGGCGTGGAATCTTATATAGTCATAGTAATGTTGTCAAGTGAATAATCAAATTTTTGTCAAAATTTTCTCTCACAGTGTTAAGCAGAAACATTCATAATTGATTTCTTTCTCCTATTGAAAGTAAATTATATTCGAAGGATAGGAAGAGAATATATCATCATTCAGACGGTGAATGATAACACCACTTAAAATAATTTTCCTACTCACCTGTTTGTTTCTATCAATCTTGACAATGGTTTGAAATGACCTTTAGATAAATTAGTTATTACACTCTATCTACTATCCATAAATAATCTAAGGATGTTTACAAAATTTTATATTCATCTTCTAAAAGATATTCTAGTTCAACAATAGAACTTTTTTCTTTTTCCTCATTATAGATAAATTATGATATTCTTGTAAAATATTGTTACCAGTGATTATCCATTAATAATTGACCTGTAAAATTATTTTGTTCTGATCCTTCTACTCTAACGGAGAATATTGATTACATCATTTATTTGCTATTTACTTCAATCAATCATAAATGTATTTATTCCTATCCTCTATTAAAGTAAATATTTATTCAATTACAAATGATTGTATTACGCTAAATTTTTAGCACGATTTATTGCAAGAAAATCAAACAAAAATTTCCCATGTGAAATGTTATTATCCTATCAAGAAAGAATTAGTCTCTGTTGCTGAAATTTTAGAATAGATATATATTCAATATATTTTTGTGTGTGGAGAAATAGTAAATATGGTAAATGGAAATGATTGATAATTTGAACAAATAAAGGTATATAATAAATTTAATCTATTATGGCATAATAGATTAACTTT
>Ga0209208_10005459_pt1 | contig 17722 bp, 11 predicted proteins | sample S1TSphfallax_3_FD_187694 | JGI IMG/M metagenome (GOLD analysis project Ga0209208, IMG submission 187694) | Host-associated microbial communities from peat moss isolated from Minnesota, USA - S1T2_Fd - Sphagnum fallax MG (SPAdes) (version 2) | ecosystem: Host-associated > Plants > Peat moss >... | reverse complement strand
GTTTCTCTCTCCTACCTACAATCCCCTTGGTGAAAGGACGAGGTTCAAAGAATATTCTCGGCCTTGATACTTGATCATGTTTAGCAGTTTAAAAGAAAGTTTGGGGATCACTTAGAAGAATATGCACATCTGAATGTTTGGGAACTTCTTGATAGCTGCTACTTCCTGTAGAATCAAAATGCAAAGCAAAGTGTTTTGTAGTCTGGCACAAAGAATATTTCTGATTGTAGGTGCAAAAGTCACAAAGTACCTTTTGAAGTACAACTCATTGCCCACACTGTTGTGATTGGTAGGATGAGCAGCTTCTTTGTGACTCTGTTCCTTGCCCATAACCTTTTGAGCTGTTCTAACCTTCCACCATTCAAACAGGGACAAACTTGAACTCCACTCAAATCCGTGACATCCTTATGTTGTTTGGTAGTCTCTTTAGTGAAAAGTGAAAGTTATTTGAAAAGGGATGTACTGCAAATTGGAGAAATCAAACGATTGCATGGGATTGGAGAAATCATGCTAATCTTAGGTTGCACAAGCTTCCTCCATGGTACTAGGCAATAAATGTCTGACAGCAGATCATAAGTTCTCAAAATTCATTAACTGGCAAAATAATACACAAAGAGCAGAGCAAGAACCACAGGTAGATGCTCTATCCCAGGATAAATCACCAAGTGGCAAGTAGTGGACAAATGGAGATCACTCAATAATTCTCAAATCACAGAGTGTCAAGTAGCAGACAAATGGAGAGGTGCAATTGCTCAATAATTCTCTTTCTCGTATACATCGCCTGTCAATGCTTGTCATCTTGCAGAATGGTGTACCTTGACATTTCAGTATTATGTGGCAGAAGTGAAGGCCCTAGCAGAACTTGGCATTGAATTTTGCTGATGTATGGCACCAGGAGAAGAATATTGAAGGTGGTCAATTACCTAAGAAAAAGCAGCAAACGCTGCCACCAATAAAGAAAAGTAAGTCTAAAACCCATCATCATCTTCTTCAGCTATGTGTTTTGCAAGTTCCAGTTCTTGTTGCTGACGCTCCTGTCGCTTCTCAGAACTCTCCAGATCTTTCTTATGAGCATCTCGAGGGAACCTCAGAGCTTTCACAGCTTCATTATGAGTATTAAGGCAAAATGCAATACGAGAATGGAATGCCTGCTGAGGCTCCTGTGAGATCCAACCCCAGTCTGGAAATTTCAGACACTGACAGAATAGAGTAATGCTAGAAGCAAGAGCCACCTAGCAGCAACTGATTTGAAGATCATCTAGAATACCAACCTTCCAACAAAGATTCCCCATCCACTGCAACTTTGATGAAATTTTCTTACCTGTGTCGAATAAATATCTCCAGTTGCCTTTGATTTCATCCAACCCTTGCTGTGATCAACACTGGCATCAATGCCCCCATCCCAAATGGCTTTAGTCACTATGCTCTCAGCATCAGCAACAGCAGTGGCTGAATCCAAGTGCAATTTCAGTGCCGCATCCCTGAGTGAGATACAGGAAAATGAGATGCTGATGTTGCGAAGGCCAGTCATGATGACATTATGTCGTAGGTGTACAATCAGATTGTGAGTTTTGTCTGTATAGAACACATTTGCATTCTTATCTGCAACTGCACAGAAGAGCTCCAGATTTCCAATTCTCACAGCCTGCCATGAGCCCCCTCCCTAACAATAAGTAACTTTCCAAAACAAGGAAAAACCTGTTCAATAAGAAGCAAGGAAAACTATTCAAGGCCAAGTATGGATAGGCATACATTGGTGAGCTCAAAGTAGGGAAGGAGAGCTTTGCGCATGCCCTGTTGCATGAAAGTTGTGCTTTCTGGAATCTCCCCCAAGAGAAGACGGACAATAGCTGCCCACTTGGTACATTGGATTCGAAAACCTCTGGCACTTGAGGGAGCCTTGCGGGCAGCTTGCAGTAACATTCCTTAGCATCTGTGTATTCCAGTTGAATGGTTCGAATTCTTCCCAGGTAATACAAATACCAGCACAGCTACATAACCCAGAAATGCCAAATTCATTATCTTGATTTGCTCATAACAAGTAACCACCTGGATGTGACATGGCTACCAACCATAACCTGCTATGAAAATATTGAACTACACAGCACAGGTACAAGGATCTGCATGGGTGCAAGGATCTTCTCCTAGAATTTACCTGTTGATTGGAGTGAGAATCTGAGCGCAGGGTCTTTGATCGGAGTTTCTCAGCCTGGTCATACAGGTTATAGTGCAAATAATTTTGCAACAACAAATTCAGAAGTGTCTCCTGCTCCAGCCCCAGAAAAACAATTACTCATATTAGGGTTGAGTCAGGCATGTACTCTAATACTATGCCAGACAGAGGGTCAAAAACTTTACCAACACTGTATACAAAACCAGAGATGCCTACCCTCCATTGATGCAGAAACCCACTAGAGTCAATCAAAATATGAAGTCATGCAATCAATTTGTCTTGACATGGATATTGAAGAGAACTGGTGCCATACCTAGTTTCAAATCCTCTTACACTAGGAACCAATTTAATCTGACACTTTTACTTGGGGATTACACATTCTGACCCGTGCAATAACAAATTGCAACACTCTCATACAGTTGTGATGCATGGGGACAGACCAAGCAATCAAACAGCTTGGAGAGGCAAACACACCTGTCCTAATTCATCATGTTGTAGAGTTGCTGTTTGATGCAAGGCAAGCAATGTCCTGATAAATGAAGAAAAATCAGAGAAGAAACTAGCACTTGTCAAGTACAAACAAATTAAAAAAAGCATCATGAAGGATGTTCCAGATTTAAAGTAACCCTAAAACAGATGAGTTGTTTTCTCTCCTGATCTTCATCATAACCCTTACCCTCTAATATCAGCAAGAGAGTCAGTGTGCTCATAGCTCAAGGAGTAATAGTAGTAAAGTCGTGCTGCCAAAACATCAAGCATCTGTCAATTGAACTGCTGCAATCTTTTGATTGCAGCTGATGAGCAGAGTTTGGCCTATTACACAATACCCATAAAACTCAGTCTTCATACAGTATTCTATCCTCATTGTACCAAATCAAGTATGAGAACACAACAGTTTCAAACAGGGTTGAAATTTGTGATTACTTTTTTCCATGGATGTAGCACCATGGTCTCAAAGTTGGGTACTCCATTGAAGACAAAATGATCTTACTACTCTAGTCTCAATGTGCACAAGGAGAAGAAATGCAGCAGCTCAAAAAGTGCAGGTGAAGAGACAAACATCCTCCAAGTGCTTATGATCAATCAAGAAGATGATGACCAGTAAGAGAAGCTCTCAAGTTCAGGTAAAACTTGAGACCTGGACAAGGTTGTGACTGAGATGTTGATGATGGAGGTGAAGGTGTGTCCACCTCCATGCTTGCCTCCCCCATTTCCACCTGCAAACTTGCAATTCAGTCAGATAAATATTTGCGCAATCTGTAGGCTCCTTTCTCTCTGTGCCCATCAAGCACATTGTGTTGCCATCCATACCTTGGCCGCAAAGCTTAGAAGCCGAGACAGAGCTTCAGAGCTAGTTGGAAGTGCATGTTTCAGAAATGAAGATACAGTGGATGCTTTCAATCTGTGTCGGACAGCCAACATCTGGCGAATTGCACGCGCCATGAGCCGCATTTCCTTCTTAGTAACACCCTTTTCTATCGATGTGATGATCCCCTTCAAATCTGCACCCCAGGCAAAAAGAAGAAAAGGAAGAAAAAAAACCCCATTCAGCCTGTGGTGTACACTTGCTACCCTATCTCCACAGACATTTCTTTAGATTAGACCCCAACTCCCCTGAAATCTTTACCAAGTTTTGAGAAGTTAGGTTCAGCAGAAAAATCCACGGAAGAATCATCATAGATGTTCACTTCCTTTCCATTCTTGAAAGCGATTTGTGGGCCACAGCTGCTGTCCATAATGGAGGAGGATGATGATGATCCAGACCACGCACAAAAACTGTTCCTTTGTCTTGTTCTTCTACGCTACATGATGCGCAATAGTGAGTCCTTGGAAGAATCTCTTTAGCCACTTTTTACTAGAGACACTTCAATGAGAATTCTCTTACAGAATAAACAGGATTTCAGCTCTTACCATGGAGCATAACAACAAACATCGGAAAGAGAGCCATTGCAATCTGTTTCAGACCCAATTGGCAAAAGCAAACAGCCGAGAGAGATCATTGCAAGCTTCAGTCCAATCAACAAAAACAGACATTCAAAAAATGTGTCATGAAAGATGTGAAATTTGGCAATTTGTCGGTAGCAGAGCTACCAGCAATGAGGATACGCAAGCGGGAGACGGCGGTAGCTGAGCCCGTGATCAAGTTTGCTGGGCATGGGATGGAAGCAAGCAGAGGTGCAGGAGGAGAAGGAGGAGGAGGAGGAGGAGGAGGATCAGGATCAGCCGCATAATATTGATGGGGAAGCAGCTCCTGCTGGAAGCCGCGCCGCTGTATGCAGCAGTTACTACAACTTCGTTGCCATGCAGCAGCAGCAGCAACAAGCCCGTGGGGATCAAGGAAGCTGCAAGGAGCATGAGTTCGGATCGCCGGTGCAGCAGACGCTGCAACTTCATATCTTGATTTGGTGACGATTCCGGGATGGGCGTTGGGACTGGCTGAATGTTCTTTGTTTTTGTTGGGTTTGACTTTTCCTGTGATCATTATTGTGTCTTGCTCAGGGAGCTGTAGCTTTTATTATGTACAGCAAAAGTAGAGACTCATGGGTCCCGCGATGTCTTTCAATGGAGTACTCAGAGTATTATATGCAGGAGGAGGAAAACAACGATGATTTGATTTATGTACATTTGTGGAAGTTTCTGTTGGGAGAGAGATGGGTAAGTCCTAAGCCTGTTTGATATTAGTGTACAGACATTGAGGAAATGTGTTGTACAGTATTTGAAGCTTTTTTGTGTTTCGCGCGTGGCCGGGTTTCTTTCATGACATATTGGGTTTTTCTTTTTTTTTTGGCCATTTCTCGTGGTTTCGTGGCTGCTGTAGTGTAGTTTCTTTTGGTCCATGGATCAGGGTTTGTGTAATCTCATAGAATGTGCTCCATTGGAGCTGTACATGCTGGTGCACATGCATGGGCAGCCTATCACCATACTTGATCATGGCGATGGACTGCACGTGACGCTTGCTTGTGTATAGCTGATGAAGATGAGATGCAGAACTGCACCTCAACTCATCAATAGCAGCAAGCCTTTGGGTTTGGAAATGCTGTAATACATGAGCTGCAGGCTCGCGGCTCAGCTGCTTCTTGCAGTTTCTTCAGCTGAGTCTGGAGATCATAGCTAGGTAAATGTCTCTTTTGTGCTAGCCATTGAATCGCGCTCGGAGTTGAAGATGTATCCATGGCATGACCTGGTGCTGTACATTATTGGGTTGATGACAATCATGGCTGTAGTAGTACTACTGTTGATTCTGGCTGTTTACAACAGGAAAAGCAGCTGGAGAAAAAATTAGGGCCGCAAGTACCGATCATGAATACTCATGGCAGATCTGCTGAAGCGCCGATCATGGCTGTGGGCAGTGCTGAGGAACAATGCATCATGAGTACGAGTATGAGACTTCGACACGAGAGATGACCCAATATTATCAAGGATGCAGCTCAGAGCTTCTCATCTTCCGGGTTAAGTAATAAATGACATGATGGTGGTGTCCTGCAAAGTCTTGGCTTTTGTGTTGCAATTCATGCCCTCACTTGGACCTGCAGCTCATGCTGCTGCATATCCCTCAAAACTTGTATATTTCTTGCAGTTCGGGTTCTGCTCCATCATGTTAGACATTGCCATGAACTTCTTGATGGAGAACAGCTTTCAGATCTTTGCATGTAGCATGAATGCATAAAAGAGACTCACTGAAGCAGAGATTGTTCAAAAGTGTGTACTTCATGCAGTGTGTAATATGATGTCGAAACAACATCTCTGGATCTTCTTTCTCAGGGACTAGGCAATATGCAGTAGATGGTGCAGAAATATCTAGAGCCGTCAGAGCATTAGTACTGTCCTCGTTTTGCCAACAAGCTACTGTCTTTACGGCAAACAGACTCTCAAGACCTGCCTCAGACTCTAGCTAGCTTTCTTTCTAGTGATTTCCATGATCTTAAGCTGCAAGTATATACCTGGCCAGCAGCAACATGAACAGCTTGTTCCTAATAGTTGCAGGCATCATGTGATGCTCAAGGGTCTATACTATGTCAGTGACCTGCTTGCTCAAGGTCATTCCTGCTTTTAGGGAATATTAGTGATCTTGTTGAGCACAAGCACGTCAACAAGAGCAGTACTGTGTGTACAAACACAGCTAAGGAACTGCAGGATCCACTGCTTTAGGTCTGGAATCCATTGTAGGATAGTGAAGAAGCTCTATGTCGTGAGCTGATCTTTCAGAGTGCCCCGAACAGCTTATACGTAATGCTAACGCTGCTCAGGTCTCCTGCTGCACGCCTTCTAACATTCTCCGTGACCGTAAGAGGTAGTGAGTGATGGATCATGGATCCCCAAAAGATGAAGCTTGCTGCTCCATCATGGACTGCTTTGAGCTGCAAGATGCCAGCAGAAAAAAGTGCAACCATGAATGAACCCAGACCTAGTTTATATATTCCTGATGCAACCACGGGAAACTGTGCAGAAGCAGCTGGCTCAAGGGTGCCATAGCCTGGACTCCATGCTTGTCTGGAAGATGATCAGAGGGCTCAAGCCACCCAGGGAGCAATTGCTTATAAGCATGGGAAGATTTTGCAGCACTTGCGTGCTGCATGTCTTGTGTGGCAGATCATGCTGACAAAAACCATAACATCTGGTCGATCTCTCTGCTTGCAGCTGATGGCATGATCATGGCCAGATTCTAGAGTCTGATTGTTTGAACTGCGCCTCTGCACGGCAGCATTTTTTGATCAAGTTCTTGTTTCCAACAGTGAAGATCTCTATTGAGCATTTCATGGCACAAGCAGGATTTCCTGATCATTCATGAACCTTTACAGGACATCATATGTGAGATGTGGGTGTGGTGATGTCCTGTTACTTGATGCTTGTCAATCTCACCTGAGATTTGTGTTTCAAGGAAGGTGCTGTATCTTCGGTTGTCTGGAATTTCTTGATCTAGATCAGCAAACTTACACTGAATGTTCCCCTTTTGCTATTGAGAGCCTGAACTGAAATATTCACCAAGTTCTTTGATGATCAGAGATCACTGCCAAAGATGTGCCAAGTTATTCCTTCATGCATGACCAACCTGGATCCTCTTCTGGGGTCAGGGTTCCAAACTTGGTCATGTTTTGCTGATCCTGATTTCTGGATCATCAGGTTTTACTTGAGAAACTTCATGATTCTGAGCTTGAGGCATTCAATTGTTGTTAGTAGTACTCATTGGAACTTTTTTGGCACTGTCTGACAGGCTGCTGCAGGGCCTGCCAACAAATCAAGAATTCCAGCTGCAGAGACTTCACACAATGTTTTCCTGAAGGAGAAGAGGTTTGTACATAATTTCTCTTGAATCAAAATCATGGGAAGTACTACTAGGTCTTGATGAAGTTGATGTGTCAAAATTGACTCCAAAACTAGCAGGTTTGAACTTCAAGCAATCATGCCATTGCATCTATCCATCAATTCGTGACATTGCTGATGCTCATAACCCCGCATCCAGAATCAATGTGACTGATGTGATGTGACATGGCTGACACTTATAACCCTGCGTCCCAGCATCCAAAGTGCAACAATTGATGCTAGGATCTTAGAAGCATAAAAAGCAAGAGAATTTGTTTTTCATTTGTGCAGGAAATGGAAGAGGAGATCAAGGCTGTCACAGTCTAAGATGACATCATCTCATGAGAATCCTGCGATCAAAGCAAGGGATTCTCTGTTCTCTTTGTTCCATGTGTTCAGAGCTGCAAGCAAGGCTCAGGGGCTTTCAGCATGGGAAGTGGTACAGAGTATAATAGAGCTTGGACTGCCTGGTCTGAAGGAAGGAGGTGGAATGCCGAGTGTGCAGGTTGCTAACATTCTTCGATCATCCTCCTCCTTCCTTGCCACAACAAATAAACATTACATTTTGTGTCCACACTCTGTGACTCGGAGAGAAAGAGCTCAATCTCAAGGAATGGAACCTGGGCCTGTAGCTGGCACATCGGTGAAGTTGGAAGAACTGGAATGGCAGCAGGGAAGACGACAGCAGGGGAATGGTCTCTTGTCAAAACCTGGTCCAATGTCAGGCTCCTTAGGGATTGGAGACTGGAAAATCAATGCAGCTGCTGCCAAAGAATTCCTAGCACTGATTCAGAGGATCAGGGCATAGAGTCTGAAGAAACAGATCCGGAGGAGGACCTGGGATCAGGTGGCATAGAGCCAGGTGCTCAAAGCAGAGGAGGCATGGTCCACTGGTCTCACAAAAGGGCAAAGGATGCACACAGTGCAAATGTTATGATGGGAGCGGATGGCAATGCTCAAGGCTAACTGAGCCTGGATATTCACTCTGTGAAGATCACCAGGGTCTCATCAACAAGCTTGCTGCTCGCTTGAAGGTCACGGAATGGCATAATGGGTATCCTCATGACCTCCTTCAGCATGAGCTTGAACAGCAAGGACTTGATGGAAAGAAAATTCAATCTCAAGAAGACATGCTGAATGAGTCTGGACATGGAACCAAAAGACACACTTGTCATGAACAAACATCAACCAACACAAAATCTTCTGGCTCACGGTTAGTTTCTCAAATTATGGCAATTCATGAGGAGCAGCATTCATTCAGTGAGAAATGAGTTCTTTATGTGCCACTGAATGTAATAAGACATATCTACTTGTAATGGAATGTTTGAAGTAGGCTTACCTGTGAGAAGGGCCTTGGATGTTCTACCTGTGGGATAACAATATGGTAATATGGTAGCCCCACACTCAACTTTTGAGATTGATACATTGGTTCTTGTTTCTAGACTCCAAACCCATCCCTGGACTATGATAGAGGAAATTAAGCTACCTCGGTGGGTGGTCCTTACCTGCTCCAGAATGGGGATCATTCCGACATGTCCAAGTATAGGGGAAAATTGAATTGTGTGGGCCCAATATTCTTGCGGGTTAGATGTGGTTTGGTGGTGATCCAGACATCTACAGTTTCCAGTATCAGCATAGACCTAAGGAGACCCTAAGGAATTAGAATTGTCAAGTTTTGATGTTACGAACAACTATTACACAAATGCAGTCTGGAAATTAGAAAAGCAGGAAAAGAGGGTGTCATTAAAACCTGGCTTATGCTTTACTGCTAGTACATTGTCAAAGTCTCAATTGAAGTCTATGAACTGAGCAAAGTTAAAACTTGAATAGAGCAATTAGGATAAATGCTTTGTCTAGTAATCATGTTTGAAATCTCATGGTAGGTCCCTTGAACTTGTGCAGAGACTTGGAAAGTGTCACTGCAAAACATGTGAAAATTCTTGAAGATCCCTCTGAGCAACAAAAGTTGCTTCCCTCTACAGGGATCAATGAAATCTTGGAACTTGAAAGAGCCTCAATTGGGATTGTGGGACGAAAGGATATTCAAGGGGATTTTGTGGAATTTCAATTTCTATCACCTGAAAGCATGGCAAGGGTTGTGGGAGTGGGGCTGCAATGGTCCAGGGTAGTGGTCACCAGACAATTCAATGTGATTGTCACATATGTTGGCAACAAGGCATGGTTGAACTTCTGGAAGGAAGCAAGACAGAATAAGGATTCCAAAATGTTCACACTGTTGAGAGGCACAATTCCAAGAGTCTCAACAAAGCTTGAAGCAGTAAGCAACTTAACAGCCAAAGAGTCATCCAGAAGGTTTGGGGTTGGATTGGAAGAATTCAAGTCTGAGATTCACAATGTGTATGTGAAAGACAACACTAAACAAAACAGGATGCTCCCACTTATATTTGAGCTCACAAAACACATGGGTGTTTCAGGAGAAAATGCAAGGAATTTAGGAAAACAACATTCTGGTGCTAGTTCAAGTGGGTATGCAGGAGGCAAAAGTGATGATAAAAGACCAGCAAACCCAAATGGAAAGACACAAATACCTGGAGATGGCAACCACGAAGACAAGGAAGGTGAAGAATCTGAGTTCCCATCTAGCAATCCATCTAAGTTGCCTGCAGAGCCTCCATTGGATACAAAGAAGAACAAGTCATTAACTGTGACAGTCATACCAGAATCTGGGGGCACCTTCCATCAACAATCAACAAATAATCTTGCATATCCAGAGGGTCCAATACAACATGCAGCAATAGTCCCTTGGCTTCAATTCAAATTTGAAATGTTGGGAGACTATGATGACAGGAGAATAACCACCACAACAACACAATGCAATCTTGGAGGAGGTGAACCTAAGTATCCAGATCTTGACTGTGGTTACTACCATGACAATATCACAATTTCTTTAAATTGTGAGAAGCAAAAGCTGCAAGGCTCAAGTCTGCAACAGTGGATGCAACAAATTCTAGCAAGAGGACAATATCAACAACATTCACGGGTTCAAGGTCTTCAGCAAACCAAATTTCAGGTCAATTTGGTGGCACATTTCAGATTCCATTAGTGGATATTGGAGTTCAGGCTCAAGGAAATGTGAGCAGGATAGGCACTGTTGGGGATAGTGATTCACTTGCTAATTCCAATGAGACTTTGAACAACCTATTTTGTGGTTTTTACGTGAACCCAGCAGAACGTGAAGGAAATTTGATTTATAATTTCCTCCACCCTGAAGACATGGGGGAGCTTCTTTTGAAAAATCGCAAGCAATTTCTACATTCTGGGACATGTTGAACATTTTGGCCAACAATTACTGGTGAGTGGGATACTTTGGATATGGATGAGACTTGCATGTACAGCTTCAAAACTGAACGTGACATTACTTCTGTCAAAGATTTGATGAAGTCAAATGTTGCAAGGAACATTCCATATTATATGTGACAACGATACCAAGTACCTTTGTAATCATGCAATTACCCATATACATTGTTATGAGATGACAAGACTTCAAGGAGCTGGTGAGCAAAGGTTAGAACATGTGCTCATAAAATATCCAGCATTTTGACTGCATTTAATGCTCAAGGAGGTTACTATTTGTATTTATTGGGTACACCTTATGTTCAGAGGGTATTATTTCCTACTTCATTATAATTTATCGGTTGAATGTCAATAAACTTCTATATATATACATATAGACTTATTTTTAGGTGAGAAAGTTTTCTTTCACTAAAATTTTAAATGCTTTTTTATTATTATAAATATAATAGATTTCTAGTGTGTTTAGGTTTCTATAATAAAATATTTACCTCCAAAATATCTAACAAACAAATAACTCATTTTGAACTATAGAATTATAAGCGATTTCAATGTGATTCAATCCCCACAACCCCTTAGAATTCTTTGTGAAAGGCTTTTCAATTACATACAATTTGATCATCTTGACACAACTTGAATGCAAGTTTGTTGAAATTCTACAATCCACCACTAGATTCGTGGGTTTCAATGTTTTTTAGTCCACTATATATGGTCCATTAGAATTCATTGAGGCTCTTTCAAACCTCAAGTTTTCAATCCCAAGGTATGATAATTGGATTTGAAAAAAGGGCAAGAGCCCCAATATCACCTATCTTGGTCTCATTGTCATGTCCACATTGGATGAGTTACTTTTTAACTCAAGAGGCATGGGCATGGGCAAGCACTTTTGCCATGAGAAAGTTTTATTGATTTCTAGTGTTCAACCAATGATGTTGGGCCAAAGATCAAACAATTTCAAGGTTTTGACATGATTAATGATGTTTTGAACCATTCCTATATCAAAATTTAAGCATAGATGGGTGCATTAAAAGGAGCTCAAGAGCTTAGAAAAACCAACATTTCATGTAGTTGAACCCTAATCATCCTCACTATCAATTCACAAATTGTGTCCAAGCTAATGTGTTGTGATAGTATATGATATATTATTTAGGGACATTGTTTTATATCCCATGAACTTTTGGCAAGGGATTGCTTCTTACAAATCTAGATGGCAAATCCAATCCTAGAGATCAATGTTCTTCATGAGGTCTTGGATTAATTGGTGGTGTTACCATATTCATTAGATTTACCAACCTGTTATCTTGGGGATTGAAGTTGTTTCAATCCTTGTCATTTGTAACCATAGTGTATCATTAATGGTTTACAATCTTCACCTCATTTAGTTCATTATTATGAATTGACATAAATTATGCATCATGCATGAAATTGTAAATAGAATAAAGTCTTTCACATTATAAGCATAATCTAATTAAAAAAAAGAGCCAACATGTATTGTGTTCATGAAAAAGCCATGATTGTTTCCTTGTGTTTATTTTGGAAAATTAAATCATCGAAACAAACAATGGAAATGTTGTCACACAAAGTTAATTATTAATTGTTGTGACTTTATGCCTTTGTGTTTGTATGTTAATTGTTTCATGTGAATGGGCAATTGCCCATGTTACCCATAGCCACTCATTATATATATATATATATATAGGTGGTGATTAGGGTTGAGTCCCTTTGTTCAAATTTGATTATTAATTTAGGTTTTTTTTCTTAATATGACTTTTTGTCTTTAAATTATTTGGATTGGGGTAAAAAGGTCATCTTTTGTTAAGTTTCATTGGGACATAGGGGTGGAGAAGGCATGGGCCTCTTACATATATTAAGTTTAAACATTAAATGTTGATTGCACAATGTTGAAATGTGTCTTTCATGATTAAAACATTTAATGGTTTTATGTCTTGGTTCAAGTCATTTAATCCTATGTTCAATTTAGTCATATACCTTTTGTCATCATTGTGACTATATTGCAATTGTATTACAACTATGTAATTAGATTTTAACCTAGATACCTACCTAAGCTACAATAAGTTAAACTTCCTAATTACCTAGCAATTTAAAGTTAAGCTAGGAAACTTAACATCTTGGAAGCTAAGTGAGGCTACTTACCTAAGTTAGTTTAGGCCACCTATATAATTAGACTAGGCTACCTAATCAAATAGGCTACACTATGAGAAATCATGTATGTGACAACTAGATTGCTTTGCAAGTAAAGCTCCAAAACAACGGGGTGTCACTTTTTTAGGGTGTCTAAAAAATGATCATATATTTAGTATTTTTTTATATTCCAAAATGCCCCCAAAATGTGGACAATCATAGTAGGAAAGAAAATGATTGAAATTAAGAAAGGGTTCTAGTTTCATTAAGGGGTCCAAGGAATTAAAAAAGACAATTTTCTTTTGTTGGGCAAATAAATACATGCAATAATAGGAAATTCTAACTAACTCAATAACCAATCAAGTTCACCTAGTATTGGAGGTCACCAATGATTATCAACTAATGACTTTTTGCCACCTCACAATGGAATTTGGTATGTAATTTCTTGCACCTTAACAAAAAAACTCTTTGTACAAAATAGTAGTGGGATTCGAATGGTGGTTTTTTCTAGTTCAATGCACAAAACAAAGCCATGTGAACATTTATGAGGACATTGAGCTATGGGGAGTTGTCGATAGTGGTGTGGAAAATTATTTGAATTTGCGATGTGGTCAATTCTGAAAGGTCTCCATAAGGCATTTAAAGTTTAAAGGTTGGATTATAATTGATGATGGAGGGGTATACAAATCTTAGAAGCAAAACTACTATTGCCAAATTTTGCATGGGTAGAATATCTTTGAAGATTCATGATCGAGAAACATTTGGAAGCAATATTGAATTGCTTCATGACAACACCTTGTATTACATGTAGTTTCAATTATTGTAGAGTATTATTACAAGGTTTTTCTTTCTTTGCAGCAAATGAAAATATAGAATTTCTTGGTAGCCAATCCACAAAAATATCTAAGCATTTGGGTCCATTATCCTAGGAATAGTTTCGAAATATGATTGGGCTCCTTACTGATGGGATCAATTTTCATTCCTTAAGTGATAACAACGAAGAATACATGAAAACCAAGCAATGCAATCCTCAATGAGGCCCACAAAAAAGAAAAAATCCATATAGATATTTGAAGGGGTTGCGCCTTGGGATGAAATCTTGCATTGAATCTTTGTGGCTAGTTGTGCACCAAAAATCAAATATTATAGCTACCATTTCTTTGTGTTTTGTGAGAGTATATTGGTAGAGTGGAAAGGCTTATAGGTTGATTACGTTGAACATGTTACAAAAACCAATAAAATTCAAGTGGAACAAGCAAGGATTATAGGTCTTCCACCCTCACATTTCAAAGTTGCTAAGAATGTAATGTTGTTGTTAAAGGTGGAAGTAATTGTTGGCCCAAGGAGCTTAGAAGTGTTTTATGTAGGAGCTACTATGTTGGGAAATTGTGTAGACACAAGTTCAAGGAAAGATTTCATGGGTGCGACTTTCCTTCTTGACATGGAAGCAAAATTGAAAATGTTGATGGATCTAAAGGAAGTGATCAATTTGGAGTTGAAAGCTTTCAACTTTAATAGCCTTGTAGTTAATGACAAAAAGCAAAGGGCTTAGATTGAGTTGAAAAACACATAGTTAGAAGTGCAAGTTGTGGAAAACATGTTAATGAAAGAAGGTAGGTTTGTTGCTTTTAGTTCCTTGTTAAGTTTTTGGAGATTTCCAGGCTTTTGTGTGTTTATAGGGTAGACATTCACTTGGATTCTAATATTGTGTGTATATATGCATAATGTAGGTTTTGGAGATGGATTTTTCACTAGCATCAAAGAAATTAAATGAAATATGAAAGGAAACAAATGGTGAAAAGGGCAGTTAGTGCAAATTGAATGCAAGTGGTGTGGTGAACTTAATAGGGACAACTTCAAACACAAGCTTTACATGGCCCATAACCTTTGGGAGGAAGCACCATCCCCCCCCCTTAAGTATATTCTATGATTCTTGTGGGGGCTACATCCAAGTAGCATTTTCTTTGAAACTTCCAAGTGGAAGTCTCAAAATTGGGACTTTTATTGTTTTGAAACATTCATATTTTCTCCAAATCAAGTCTTTTTGGAACATGAAAAATAATATCTTATAGCTTTCAAAATCATCTTTCAAATGGTGTATTGCACACCCCAATTGGAGATGATTTGACCATTGTTCAAAAGGGATTTGTGATTGAAAGTCAAATTGGGATTGATCTTTCTTTTGATCATAACTCATGCATTTCAAATCTAAATGGATAATGCGAAGGCAATTTAAACATCTATATTTCAAGATCTTTCCAATGGTATTTTGAAGGCCCAATTTGGAGTTTTTTTATTAAAAACTAAGGCTCTGAACATTTGAGACTCTTGCATGAATGTAACTTCTAAAATGAGAGTGCATTTGAAAGTCATTAGGCTCAATCTTTTGCACTCTCCCCCACTTGTGAGAATGTGTTTCATTCTCAAACACACTTTTTTGGCCTTTTGTGCCCTTGCATTCTAAACTTAATTGCTAACCCAATGTTAGGGTTGTCACATTTGTATGTTTTGTTCAAAATTTGGAAAGTTGAAGGTTTCTGGTTTTGGAGGTTGAAAGTTCTTTTTTTTGTTCTTAAAGGTTGAAAAAAAATTATTTTTGTTCTTGAAGGTTGAAAGTTCACGATTTATGTTTCATGAAATGTTTATTTGCATTATAATGTTTGAATTCATTGAAATTAAAGTTATGCATACAAAGTAAGGTTTTTTCAAAAATAAAATAATGATTTTCTTTGAAAATTATAGTCTTGAATAGAAAAGCATACACATATGATGTTGTATAATTTATTTGGGTTGTTAATAATTATTTCATTGAATGTGTTGTTGTTTATGTAATAATCCAAAACGATACGTGCAAGAAAAAAAATCCAAAGCAACAAAGGTATGTTGAGGATGAATTCTAACCTCAATATTCCAAGTATGTGATGCATTTAATTTTGGAAATTGTCATTGTATGCAAGTATAACTAATGGTAGTTTAATTTGTATCAATGTTATGTATGTTGTAATTAATGATAAATAAGTTTTATTTTAGTGGCATTGCATTTGTAAACTAATTTTATTTAAGTTGAAAGGATGGACATTTAAACATCTTTTGCATCATGATGTTATGTATATTGCATTAGTGATAAATAAGTTTTGTTAGTGGCACTATAATTGTAAAGTAATTTCATTTAAATTGAAAGGATGAACATTTAGATACTTTTGGCATTACAATGTTATGTATGTTGCATTTTAGTGATAAATAAGTTTTATGTTAGTGACATTGCCTTTATAAACTGATTTTATTTAAGTTGAAAGGATGTTCATTTAAATATCTTTTACATCATGATGTTATGTATATTGCATATTAGTGATAAATAAGTTTTTGTTAATGGCACTGTAATTGTAAAGTAGTTTTATTTAAATTGAAAGGATGAACATTTAGATAGCTTTTGCATTACAATGTTATGTATGTTGCATTTTTGTGATAAATAAGTTTTGTTAGTGGCACTATAGTTGTAAACTAGTTTTATTTAAATTTAAAAGATTAACATTTTTATATATTTTGTATTACAATGTTATGTATATGTTATTGATTTCATTTCACATGTGACATTAAATGTCATAATATGGAAGATTTCAAGCAAACAAAGTAAAATGTAAAAATTATGGTTCAAGTTTTAAATGACAATATTTGATTATTGTGGTTCATCATCTTTGTGATGACCTTTTGTTTGGGTTTAGGAAAATTTTGTTACAAATTACTTAGGCAATGTATTTAAATTTGTATACAATTTTATTTCAATATTTTATAAAAAAAATTCTATAATGCATTTTCCAACCTTGAAACTCAAATCCATGTCATGTTTATAAATAATGATGAAATGCAATTCAATACTATTTATCATAATTTGGACAATGATAATGTGTTTGCAAGGTTTGCACATTTGCACTATAAATTACAATTTAGTTGTTTAGTATTACTAAAATCAACTACCATACAACTACATAGTTGTGAAGGACATCAACAAATTTATTTGTCAATGGACTAATGAAAAATCATGCATTTACGTTAGGTTTGTTGATGGATGAATGAAAAAATCATGCAACATTAAATTTGTCGATGGATGAATAAAAAATCACATAAACATTAACTTGGTGCAACTTGGGGAATTACATTAAAATAGAAAGCAAAATGTGAAATACATTGCTATATTCTACAAATGTAACTTGATGTTTTGTGTTACTAACACACTTGTGCGGAGGTCAATGATCAAATCAATGGTTTTAATGAATGATGATATTGAACGACCACAAAGAAATGTTGTTCAAGTGCAAGGATTACAAACTAATTGATTGTTGTGAAGCAAGATTTAGAACCTATTCAATCATCTTGGGCCAAATATGGTTGTTCCATCATGATTGATGGTTGGAGTGATATGAAACAATGAAACATCATTAACATCATTGTTTTTTCTTGCAAAGGCAAAGTGTTTTTGAAACCTTTATGAAGGCAATTGATGTTCAATGGAATTTTTTGCAATCTAGGATCAAGGAATTAAAGGAATGTAAACATGTCATTGCTTGCATGTTGTATTCTTTACAAGTGATTGATGTTTGATGAAATTGTTTAGAGCACCCATCACAACTATTTTTATCCATGGCCACATTAAGTAAAATGATATAAATGTTGGGCCAACTAATGTCATATAAATGTGATTGATAATGTGAGCAATTACAAGTTTATGGGTAATATGATTATTACAAATACCCACTATTGTGTTGGAGCCTTTTATTGAAAATTGCCTTGATTTCA
>Ga0209208_10005454_pt1 | contig 17733 bp, 25 predicted proteins | sample S1TSphfallax_3_FD_187694 | JGI IMG/M metagenome (GOLD analysis project Ga0209208, IMG submission 187694) | Host-associated microbial communities from peat moss isolated from Minnesota, USA - S1T2_Fd - Sphagnum fallax MG (SPAdes) (version 2) | ecosystem: Host-associated > Plants > Peat moss >... | reverse complement strand
TTTTTGAAAAAAAAATTTCGCCAAATGACTATAACTCGCCACAAAAAAAATTAAAAATCCATATAATTCCCAAGAGGGGATTTTAGCATTTAGTAAATTGCCACAGGTTAATTTTTAAAAATGCGACCAAACTAAAATCAGAATCCGAAATGTGGAGACAAAAAGTTCAAAATTTGGCGAATTTTTTTGGGAATATTGTCACAAGATATTCCACTTATTCTTATTATTTTTCTCATTTTGGCGAAACTTTGCACCAAAAGAAAAAGAAACACCACCAACAATAACAACATGACCAAAGGTGAACAAAAGAAAATGTTAACACCATAAAAGAATCGCCAAAATTATTATTTTATCTATTTATTTATTTATGGTTTTTTTTTTGAGGGCTATAGCCGATAGCCTGGAACTAGGGTTTTGTGTTTGTTTGTTTGTTCTTGAATCTTGGCTTGTGTCCTGAAGAAGACAGATTTCCACGCTCTTCTTTCAATCCTCTGAAGAAAACGGCGAAGAATTTGTTTGCCGACGAAGGATATCTTGAATGCTTGAAAATAATATTTCAGTATTGTTTTCTGTTGAATGATTTTGTAAGGTTTCCGAGTTTTTCATAGCAATCGGAAGGCAAAAAGAACAAAAAAAAGGAGCTTGAAGAAGAAGAAGAAGAAGAAGAAGAAGAAGAATGGGGGCCAATGACTCAAAACGTATATCATCAGGAGCTCCTGCTCTTGATGTAATCACTACAATTCAAAGAAGGACTGCTGTTCCGCAACTTGACCCTTGCTTGGAGAGATTGCAACAACTTAGAGTCGTAAGTGTTTTTTTTTGTTTCCCCCTTTGTTTTCCCCCCAATGCATCTCCTCTGCATTTGCCTCCAATCATTTGAAGAGCTTGTATTCTAGAGCATGCTTCCTTTGTGGTGACTGACGACAATTAGGAAACTCTTGACAGATTTTTGTTTTTGTCATTGCCCTTTGTGGTTTCTCTGTTTTGGGGTGCATTAGGGTTTGTTGCTTCTCTATGATAGAATTTTGTTTTGACCTAGAGAAACAACTCTGCTGTCAAAGATGATGCTTCTGCCTGCAGCAGCAAAGGTTGTGCAATTCGTTCTTGGTGGAAGAAAGAAGTGCAAGAAAATTATTATTATTATGGACCTGCAATTGTGTTGGTGCCTGCCTGATGAAATTGCACATGAAAAAGGATTTTTGATGGAAATCTTTCTGCTTTCTGCTTTCTTTGTGGGGTTTGTCAGGCAGAACCTTTACTGAAACCACCATCAGTGGAGAGCAGTTTGACTGACATACTACTCCAACGCAACACATCACAATCTCGATCTTTTGAATATGGTCTGGTTGAGCTTGCAATATCAGCCCTGAAATTTTACACTGCTGCTCATCTATTGCTGAATTTTATACAGCTGCTGTCTCAGAGTCAATTGGTGGACACAGTAATCCTGCACCAAAGAAATGTACAGAAGTTTAGGGTATAGGATTCAGGGTTTACCTTATTGTACAGATTCAGCAATGCTTTATCAGGTTGGCTGTAGGCTCATCAAATGCGAGTACAACTGCAGAGCTGTTGGAAATGTACCAGGAGTGGCAACATGTGACTGCTGCACAAGTTAGTAAGAAACAGGTGCACTGGCTTCGCTTTGCATTTTGCAAACTGAAAGTTGCTGTTAAAGTGCCTACCTTGAATGTCCATCTCTTATGTTGCTGAATATGTTTTGCTGTTGTTGACACACCTTGGTTTCTTTTTGTTGATCAGGCTGAATTAGGTTTCCAGATTGAGGGAGTAGAAGCTGTTGCAATGAAGTTGCTGCAGCGTCTTAACTACTCTGCATCTGTCATCAAGACCAGTGCTGCATATCTTCAGGATGGTTAGATTCCTATTCTTCACTTGGTGATTACCGACTGCAAGTAGTGTTGCCTTACACCCTGTTTTCTCCTGCAACAGTGATCTCATAAACATGTTTTTCTAGTCTTTTGTTGGAACTCTGAAACCCTAGCTCTGTGCTGCAGTGCAAGGTCTCAAGGTGGAGGTATGTGAGATGAAGGCAGGATTGAATAACGTGCTCGAAAGTTATGAAGCTCTTTGCAAGAGAGTTGAAGCTCAAGGTCCTGATTTCCTTCAGGGCACACCAGGGTCAGCATTGCGCTCTGGCACATGAGGTTTTTGTAGTCATGAACAAACAATACTTGGGTGATCTTCATATCCTACCAGTAGAGCACCCTCTTTACAATAGCATCAGCAACAATTCAATGCAAAACACAAAGAAACACACCATAGCCTACTGTGTCTGGAGGTATGGCCTAGAGTTTACAGTCAGGGTTTGTACACTAGAGAATAAAGTGCTAGGTGCTGACCATGAAGTGAGCTTCTTGTATATGGCTGTCTAGGGCATCCTTTCTTGTCTACAATCAAATAGTATTTCCTTGATGCAATGATTGCCTCAAACATACACACGTCTCTGGGCCTGGACACTTGCAATGGGTTGAGGAGGTTGCAGTTAACTGCATATTACCCTCTCTTTGTATGTGGAATTTATTGACCAACTTTGCTTCAACAGACCTGATAGCTCAGGCACAGCTCTCCTATTGTATGAAAGAAGACTGGGCTAGAGAGATATCTGTCTTTGCAAAGATACTAAACTGTGCAAAAAGAAAAGGATCTGAGGACATGCTGGTGAAGCTAATTGCCATATGAATAAACACACAATTGTATGGACAGTTTAATCCTGAGCCATAGCAGACACTAGAGCTAGCTCTGGAAGAAGAACCAGAAACGTAATCATCTCCAGAGTAGTCCTTCTGAGTGTTAGTTGGTCACAGATTAGCTAATGTGTGGAAGCTCTTCAGGGAAAAATCTGGGGAATCATCAGGAGTATTCCATACACTGTCTGCTATCACACGGTTTGCCAAGTGTGAAGGATGGTATAGATCCCACCAGACATGAGTCTCAGGAGTGTCGCACATCATGGTTGTGTTCATGCAGGGGAATGCACCTCTGTATGTACCGACACCACAACAAGCTGTGTCCGCCACCTGAAATCCTGTGTAACATACCATAGACCAAAAAACATCAGTGGTCAAAACCTAGGATCTGAGTGGTATCTTGACTTGAGAATTGAAATCTTCTGCAATGGCCAAAAATTGAAGTTTGAAGGTCTTGAAGGTCATCTGCAAATTCAAATGAAGGAAGTAATATCTCCATGTCTGTTATGTTGTACCATAAGCTTGTGGATTCTGTGTAAGGTTGTAGACGATGTCGTAGATATTCATGTACAGGATGGTGGCATCAGGGAGGATTTCATTCAGACGCACAATACTGATGTGTAAGGCAGTGTTGAAGTCCTTGACTAGATCATTCAAAAACTCAATGCATTGGGAGTCTGTGCTGTTGTAGCGATGCAATGCAAATGGGGCGCATCCCATTGGTCCTAGACTGGCAATTGTCATCTTCCTTGCACCTCCATTGTACAATTCCTGCATCCCAAATTCAGAGTCAGCTTCTGCAATATTTGTCCCAGTTTATGGTGTGTATATGTAATTATACAAATGGTTTGAGACACAAAGTTTTGCATGTCTATCTATCTATTTATCTATCAATCATCAGTTGCTGACTGACTCTTTTACCATGATACGATCAGAAAGACTTGCAAGGACCAAGTCTGTGAAATCTTCAGGAGTGAGTGAAGACTCTGAGCCATTGGTGATGTAGTTGTGGATATACTCATTGCCACCAATGGAGATGTACATAACAGAGTTTGCTATTAAGTCATGTGCAGCTTCAACACCCATCATTTGCTCCAACACAGCACGCCGCTCCATGAACATCTGGATCTGCTGTTGGAGTGCAATGTGCTCACCCTGTTCCATTTTAACACCCGTGATCAAGATGGTCAATCTTCTCAAGTGCTCATTTTGAAGGCCCAAAGGCAAACCCACAACACTAAACCTTCAAAAACGAAAGCACTGGCAACAACATGCCAGTAACAGCATTGCTGTATGATGGGGATGTCAGCATTCCTGACCAGTGGAGCTGATGTCTTAACAACAATGAAAACAACGGCAGAATACAAGGCATGTAAGTTTTCTGGCACTAAATTGTCTTATGAATCTTACAAGGTCGTTGCCAGTATCATTGAGAACTCCGGCACCAGCTGATGCAAAATTGGCACCTGTTAGATAATTGGCAGACTCGGGAGACAAGTATGCTGGTATCAGTGGTAGTCCCAACTTCTCACCTGCATAACAAATCCACCACAAAAAAGAATCATCAAATCTGATTACCATCACATTGTATCGCAGAAGAAGCAAAAACAACAAAATGTGCACAAGAAGCTTATGTGTGAAAAAGATTGGTCTACAGCTACTAATTTGGCATGCTGAATCTGTCAAGTATGTTTTTGACAGTAGTAAAGAAATCTAGTAGTTGGTGAAGAAGATATGAAGATTTTGTAATGAAACACACAAATGAAGTCTTCCGTGAGCCTGCCGTTGCAGAAGCGGCCTGTTGGAAGGTGGGTATCAAAGTCCATGCCAAATGGAGGGAAATTGGCTCTGGCGATGGTGAGAAGGTAGTTGTTGTTGCCACAATCGACTGTGGAGTCACCAAAGATAAACAATGCTCCCACTTTATAGTTTGTGCCATTTGCTCCTGTTGCACTTGCACCTTGGATGCTGAACATGCTCATCATGATCATTGTCAGCATGGTCATGTTGAACATGATCAGCACTGTGATGGTCATTGTAGCTCCTCCTGCTCCTCCTCCTCTTCTTGTGGCATGAGAAGCCCGCTGTTGTGTGATGATCCTCATCATCATGGTGTTCCTACCCCAACATCCCATCATTCTCTTCTTGGGTGTGAAAATCCTGCTGTGGTAACAATAGACTCTGGTAGTACAAACTCACTTCCTTGCACAAAAATTCTTCAAGCCAGATCTGTCCAACAGATGGACTGTTTCAACAGATCTTTCAACTGTCACCTAGTCTTTCTACTTCCCTCTTGCAAGCTCTACAATTTTTGCTGCAAGCAAACCTTGACTACCGCATTGCAGACTTCAAAATTCTCAAGAGAACCAACCAAAGTGCCAAAAGGAAAGATTACAAGCATTTCTCAAGATCCAAGTTCACAAGGTCCAAGCCTGCTAGATTTCAATGTGCTTTCTCTCTCTCTCTCTCTCTCTCACTTCCACCAGCATTAGCAACAGTAGTTGGTGTTCATCACAACCAAATTTCTCAAGGACCCAACCGGACGACAACAATCACCACAATGGTGCTGCAACCAATTCCAGAGTTCGAAAACAGTCTTTCTTTGCAGTTCATCATACAAGAAGAAAAAGAAAGAGATCTCAAGCTACCAACAACAACAACAATAACAACACAATCCCACACTTTCTTCCAGAAGACTTCCTCAACAAGAAACTGTCTCAAGATTGTTGTCCATGACCACAGCAAGCGGCAGGGAGCATTCTATTATATATATGTGTGTTTTTGTTTTGTTGTTTTTTCGAAGTGAACAAGGCAAGCTCTGCGACGCCTCCTACAACATTCAAAATCGTTAACAATGGCGTGAATTCGGCCGTTGTCGCGCCCACGACGGAGTTCTCGACGCCAAATTCAAAATCCCTGCAACCCAATTCTGGCTGCATACTTCGATGTGAGCGAGGATCGCGCTCCTCGTCGTCATCTTCTTCTTCGGCTCCTTCGTCATTGTCTTCTTCTTCTTCTTCTGCTGCTGCCGCTTCTTCTTCTTTTTCTTCTTCTTCTTCTTCGGTGTGTAGGTTTCATGGAATTATCAACAATTCTACGTCGTTGCTGCACACCCAAATACTTGGGAGGGCCTTTCTCGTACCCAAAGCTTGCTATACTACTCCTTTGGAACGCCACCCATGATCCTCCATTGATCGAATTCACCTTGTACTACTACCTTGATCTTAGACATGTTTGTTGTTGTCGTTGTTGTTGAAGGTGTTGTAACTGATACTCTTGTTGTCCGAGCTTGTTCAGGACCCATTCACTTCGTCCAAACTTTTGTCTCTCTCTCGCTCTCGCTCCACCACCTTTCCTTCCTTCTTTCTTTCTTTCTTTCTATACACAATTCTTGTTTTTGGAACTTGGAGGTTTTGCAGGCATGTTGTGTACAGTTGTAGATTGTTTGTTTGTTGTGTGATATGAAGGATTTGATGATCGTCATAGCAAGACTTTGAGGATTGGTGGGCATCGCGAGAATTTCAAAGTTCTGGACAATCATCTGTTGTGATCCATAGCTACAGAATCAGATGGGTGTGGTGTGATGCGCTGGGAGAAGAAGAAGAAGAAGAAGAACTACTACTACTACTACTACTTTTGTTGTGAAGCCCACAAGCAGGAAGATCAATGTGAGGCTGGGAGGAATGAAGAATATGCAGGCTAGACTGATCGGAACCTATGTCTGTGACTGTAAGGAATCGGAGCTTCTCAACAGCATCAAGGTTCAGCGAGGACAGCAAGTCTCCTCAGCGGATGCCAGCTTCTTCAATAGCGTAGATGTGCCAGTGTCGCCGCTCTTCATGTGCGAGCAGTATGAGGAAGAGGAGGAGGAGGAGGAGGAAAAGCTGGTTAGAGTGCGCAGCAATATCAAAGAACCGTATCGGACTCTTCGTCGTCATCACCACCATGATACAGCAGATTCTCAGCATGATGAGAGCTTCACCAGTTTCAGGATTTCTGAGACACGACTTGTACCTGCTTCAGAGGTGAAGAAGAAGAAGAAGAAGAAGCTCACCTCAACCAACATCGTTGGAAGAAGCAGTCGCGAGGAGTATCTCCGCAGCTTTAAATTCTCCAAGCAGCCTCAAATGAAAGACAGAATCCACCACTTTCTCTTCACAATGCGGAAGCGTATCCATGTCGCACGGTCTCCCAATCCATGTGGGTGCATCCGATCTCTTCACCCAATTCCACAGCCCGGCGGATGTGATTCCAAGCTGGGTACCAAGAGGAAGAAATTGCACTGCACGACGACATCCGGGTCGCGTCCTCTGGAGTCTAAGCGACCATTCTCCGATTCTTTTTCCCCGTCCAGCCTGTTGAACTCCATTCTTTTCATCTCTGCAAATCCTCTCTTGTACATGCCGCATATGCCGCCATATTTCTAGAGCTTCTGCACGCGCTTTTCTGCATTGGGTCCTAAGTCTGTCTACGCAGGACCCATCTTCCCAAATACCCATCAACCCATCTTCCAAGTACCCATCAACGCCAGAATATCACCGATTCTTCCCTGGACAAAGTATTCTTCTAGAAAAAGTTTCAGATTCCTTACAGTCACAGCAGAGACTCTAGACTCGGGTGAACACTCTCTCTATTTTCTTGCTGGCAGCAGACCATCTCTTTCCAGGAGGATGATTGTCATGCTGTTTATAACATGTGAGCTCTGCGAGAAATTTTGTTTCTTTGCACATCATGATCTCTAAGTGGTTTTCTGTTGAGGATGGCAATTTCATCATAAACAAAGCTGCCAGGACAAAGCTTTCTCCCCCACATCAATCATCCATAAACCTTAAACCCTAAACCTGGGCTCAGAGGATCAAACCCTGTGAAAAATTCCTGGCATTCTGCATTTCAATGTAGCTCTTCAGGCTGCACTTTTCAGGAGCAGTTTCTCAGGCAGACAAAGAATTGTTTGTTGAATCTTTTTCTGCTGTTTGAAGGAATTTATTTCATTTGGGTGAGCTGATTCTCCTGTTCATAAGTTTGCAGCTCTCCAAAAGTGCGTTGTCCTACTTGCTTTGTAGCTGCCCAATACTAATTTCATACCCTTGTATCTTGCAATCTAAGATGTATATGAATCCTAGAGTCTCTTGTAAGTGAATGAGTTGCCACAGTGCCAGGATTACAATTCCACAACAAGGTGGCAAAGTCTGGCATGAAGGAAGCAAGACTTGGGCTTCCAACATGGAATGTGCAAGAAGAGGCTTGTGCAGTCAATGGATTGGATTGCACCCACTATGAACAAACAGGGTTCTCATCAGGAGATTGGTTTATGGGACCCCCCTATTTTGCTGAAGGAATGGTAAGTGCACATTATTGTCTTTTCCATTTTTGCAGATTTTTTGTACAGATGCACCATGACCATCCCAATGTACCACAAACGTACTGACTCTGTTATGAATCAGCTAGACCAAAATGTGAGATAGCTTGGACTTAATTGGACATAAGGGACCAGTGGAGCTCTTGTATCTTCCTGTTACAAAGCTCGCAATTCAGCACCTTTTGACACATTAGCAGGATCTGCTGATCCTGTCTTCTCTGGATGTTTATTGTTGTAACAGAATGCAAAGGAATGTCCCCCATCAGCAAAAGGATGAATGTGAAGCCAACTGAGACCTGCATACTCAACTGAAGTTATCAACAAGAGGGAATCATCAATCAACGTGTAGTTGGATTCAGTGAGCATTTTTTCAATGACTCACACGTTTCACTGAATCCACCAAAACTGAACAAAAGTAGCATTTCTTTGTCTACACAAAACATTGATCTAGAATAGAAAAGATGTTTGAGAAGATGATCAAACTTGAGAAGATGCTCAAACTTTTGCTGAAACAACATATCCAAAACTGAGCCAACATTGTGATTTCATATATAAACTCCAAACAGCAACTACATCAGACAGACAACATCCAAAGAGTCAAAAAAGGAGGATGTGTCAAACAGGTTTGCTTTATACATGAGGTACAAATGTTCAAAGACTCTTCCAGCATAATTAGAACTACATCAGGCAGCTTCAATCTTCTATGTATAAAATCTGTCCTGGAACACAAATAAGGTTTTGATGTACAGAGAATGACACACATGCTGTTTTCAATCTGCAAAAATATAAGATGCTTCTATAACCACCTATAACTTTACAGTTTGCAAAGTAATAAGGAATGGCATTCCTGATTCTATTTCTCATCAAAAGGAAAAAGTGATTGACATCTAGAAAACCAGGGGTCTCACAATATGAAGATTCCTTCTTCTGACGCATAGGTGCTCCTAAGATTGTTGAGCCTTGCTGTGTTACTCTTGCTGATCAATCTCTTTGTCACTTTAAGGTGCTCTCTGCAGACGTCAACAACAGGTAATCATTTTAGTCAACCTCTTGTTCCATCTGTGGTCTCTTAATCTACCACCCACCAAAATGAATTTGGGGGTTCTCCTTGTGCACCATCTTTTCAACTCCTTACAATTGCAGCAAAACCTTGGTATCTCATGTTCACATCAAAAGGTACTACTCATATTGCACAAGCCATGGCTTTCATCTTAGGGTTTGTGTATTGCTCCTTTGAGTATCTTATGTCTCTGAATTCTTCTGTTCGTCATCCAAGCTCACCTCGTCTGCAGGTGCCACTCCAGAATCCTCAAAAAGGGTTGTCAAAGTTTCACGCTGGATCTTGTCATTGTAACAAAAGGCTGAGAAATGGCCCTCTCCAGCCACAGGATGTAGATGGACTAGATCTGGAAGCTGTTCCAAATTGGACAAAACCCGCACATGCAAAGCAGTAAGAAATAGGTGATTTACTTAATCTTTACCCAAAATGCTAAGCCTGTACTTGAGACTAGAATATCCTGTGTACTTGAAACTCAGTATTTTTGACCTGTTTCTGGATGCATTCCTGTAGATGAAGTGGTACAAGCCAATCCTCATCCCCATTCCAAATATGCAATGGGCCCTTGTATGCTTTTTGTATGTCAGGGAGCTCAAATCCCCAGTCAGCAGCAGTGTCAAGCACCGCATCCTGAGCCACACCATGGTTCTCCTGCTTGGCTGATTCTATCACATCCCTAGACACACTCATTTAGTTCCCACACACTATTAAGCAAAGCACTGTAAATAAGGTTTCTCTCAGTCTTTCCAAACATGGATGTACATATTCTGAAGCTCGCAGATCATGGGTGAGGAAGACATCAAAGAGGAGGATTCATGGCCAAAAAAAGGGGGACCAAAGAAGAGAACCTGATCAGCCCCAATGAAAATTCGGAGGTAAGACAGCGGACATCAGGGGGTGAGAGGAAGCTTGAAAGAGTTTCAACAAACTTGTTAACTCCAGTTGGTTTTGGAGAAAAAAGTCGTGTAAAAAAGTACACAACTGAACGTGGCATGTATCTGGCAATTGGAAATAGTCGTGCTGAGTTTCTGTTAAGTGCTTTCAGGCAAATCTTTCTCTCAGGTCGAGGTATATCCTGCCGGCCAAAACACAATTTCACCCAAAAGTTGAGAATTCATCAAATTGTAAAAGGTTTGTTGTGAAAAGTGCAGGAAGACCTAAATTATTTCTTCTTCTTTACATGCCAGGGTTTTCAATTTGCAGGAACTTCAGAACCAAACAATATGTTGCATTTCAGATTGATTTCAGAACCAAAAGAACAAAATAAATCTGGATTCAAAACTACTATTGATATTTGTGACACTTGGCTTCTGCAGTGACAATAATATGAGCATATGGAAGGGAGTTCTGATAACAGCAACAAAAAATACCTTCCACCAGTAATTGCCATAAGGTGCCCACATTGCAACACCTGCAATGCGATGAGGGATATATCGAATGGCTGCCCAGCAATAAGAGCCTCCACCTGAGTAAGCTAACAGCCAGAATTTTTCTCCAAGTGCTAACAAGTCTGCGATTTCAGCAATTTCAGTGGCAAAGGACTCAAATGTTTGGCTTTGGTTCTTGTCACTTCTGCCATAGCCAGGTCGGTCTATTGACACCAGCCTCACCCCCATCTCCTTCAGCAAGTCTTCTGACACCCCTGCAGACAAACACTAAACCCACTTTCGTCAAACTCCAACTAATGAATCTGTTGCAAATTCTTCTCTCAAGTGATCTAGTTGCAATTCTTTGCAAAGTGGTCCATTGTGATTCTTCTGTTGCAATTCTTCTCAAAAGAGAAAGAAAACTTCATAAGAAATGAGTAGTACCTTAAAGTCAACTTGGCCATGAGGGAGAGAGAGATGCATGTGAGGAAATTTCTTCTACCATTTGTGAAACATATGCTATCAATCTTAGGAGTTTGCATAGATTTTCAATAGATTGGAATTTCAAGCAAGTTGGGTTTTGTAGATCCAAGAGAAAAATTGCTTGGAAAGACAAAAACCATGGAAGAAGAAGAAGAAGAAGTAGTTGTACAAAATGAGAGTTTGCAAGAGAGTTTTGTTTGTTTGTTTGTTTGGTTACCAGGCATGCCAGCAAGACGAGACGAAGGTGTGCCATGCAGCACCAACAAGCTCTTCTGGACGACCCTATCATTAGCCGTCACTCCCTGCTCTCTGTAAGCCAATCGCCTCCCATCGTGCAGCGTCACAAACATCACTTCCTCCTCCTCCTCCTCCTCCATCCTCTCCTGCAAACTAGCATACTAAGATCTGAACTTACTGCATATGAATGAAGAAGCTTCTTAAGCTAGAGGACGAGGCAGCGGCAGCAGCTCAAATGGATACTTTCGGGGAAACCGCTACCACCACCACCACCACCACCACCCACCCATTTGCTGCTTGCTGCTCATCAACTGGAATCTGCTGACACAGGAGAGAAGAATGCCAAAAACAACCAATTCTGCAACACCTCCTCAAACGAGAAATGCAGCGATGCTGATGCAGCGATGACTCAATTCAGCACTTGAATTTCTTTTCCCCCGAGCTTGATGGGATGACTTGACATGGTTACTTATTATCATCAATCATCGAGTCACTACACAAGAGGATTCGTTGCAACAAATGAAATCATTATTTCACAAAATTGGAGTAAAATGGTAGTTTTTAGAATTATGATTATGGATGGGCAAATAATATTTAGGCTTGGACTTTTTTTCTAAACACAAATTTATAGAAATCGTGTGATGAGGGACAAGTTCTTACCTTACAAATTAATAGGAAATGTTGATTATCCAATGTGTCATGGTTTTCTTCTTCGTTCAAAGTTTGAAAATACAAAACACATTGGTATTTTTATCTAATAAGGTACAAAGGATTTTGATGGAAAAAACTTTTGAAATGTTAAAAGAAATTTTTTTAATTTTATTCAAGGAAATGGATATTTCATTGCCCCATATGTCAAACTTGGTGACAACTTACATATGTTTGCATAACATGTGCAAATATGGTTTGCACGTTGCAGGTTAAAAAAAAAGCACAAGCAAGAACAAATTAAAACTTGTTTGCTTCAACACCAAGGAGATGTGAGTTCAAACTTCATTGTGATCAAAGTGATGACTCTCAATGGGAAAAGGCGCCAACAACCTTGTGTGAATCTACAATATGCAGCCATCTCAACACTAAATATGTTAAAAAATGGAGTGGTGGGTGTGTACTCCACAACGTCTCCACAATCCACGAAATCTCTTCCATTTTTGTACAATTTCAACTTTTTCAACAATGAAAAACTATGAAAGAAACAACTTTGAACCTTAGCTTACATCTTGGTTGTACAAACTATAATCTCCCTTTTGGGTTTCATTTTTTGGTGTGGACCAATTGAATTTCCTCACTTCCTCCCAAAATAGTGCCATGTAAATGCCACCTCAAATTAGGATGAATTGGTCTTGGATCCTTATCTAAAGGCATTGGGTCCCATTTATGGGACTCGATCATTTATAGGATTGCTTCATTTTGTTGGACCCTCCCCTCCTCGTCCCTTAGACCTTCATCTAAAGTGCCCCCTTCAAATTCCCAAAACCTGATCAACATCATCATGGTACAACAACATCACCATCAATAGACTAATTCCTAGATTTTTTGAGAGTCTCGGTGTTTTGAAATTCGCAAGTCAAAACTCCTCCATTTGTTATTGTATTCATCCTCAACTTCAAGTCTGAATTCTTCTTCATGTGGATTGTTGTTCCAGGGTCTTGAAATTCTAGATCAATTAGATTTTTAAGCCTCCCTCTAGAAACTCATACCGTCCTTCATGACCCTTTACATCAAACCATTGTTCAAATATGCACAAAACATTTTGTGTTATGACACGCCAATGAAACTTATGAAAACCAAGTATTTGACAATGTGATTAATTTTCATTGTTAACAGGCATTGTAAGAAAAAGAAATGTATGAAGAGACCAAATGATATGAAGTTCTAATGGTTACAAAAGAGGAGGGAAACAAATGCCAATCTGATGCAATTGTGAATTTTCTAATGAACTTATGGTGCACCTCAAGAAAAATTCAAAACCTAATGGTAAAAGCAAAAAAGAACAAAGAAGTTCCCTTTCAACCTGAAATCATGGCAGTATTACTTATCTAGTAAAGAGTAGACAGAACTTACATATACATTATTGTTCCATCTTCATGCTGATGCAGCTCACATGTCCTGTCGTCATGAAGTCCCACAAAAGATAGGGAGACTTCCTATCATTTCAAAATCCAGACTGTGCAAACAAATCATTATTGTTCAGAGCAGTGCTCAGCAGGACTTGCTAAAAGTTCAAGCAGACTAGAAATGGTTACTAGTTGTACACATGGTTCAAGCCTTAGAACTAGACGGGGCATATAGTTTTGAGCTTCTATGATACCAAAAGCGCTCAACTTCACAGGCCATCTAACCTGAGCTAATATGTTACTGAAAGTTTTCAACTTCAGAGCCCATCTATCTGAGCTCATAAAATAACTTAAGACTCTTTTGACATTTCATCATGTGTATGGCCATTCACCCTCACACATCAGCTAATGACCAGCCCAGAGACCTACACTAGAAGAAACCTGAAAAGAGATAAATAACCCACAATATCAATAAGAACATGTCCAGAAGGTCAGACTTTTGATTGGAATCTGACCTGTTGCACAAAAAGATTTGATGTTGATGGGTCCTGTTGTACACTCATGGATAACACATGCAGAACATATCTAACATCACAGATTTTAGCACTCTTGACACTGGCAAATCACATTGCCTGTGACTATCCCAACCTGCTTCAAATTCGAAGTCAACAAGGCAGGGAGTTTACACAAGATTTGAGTTACTTAAAGGATTGAATTTTCTCCGTCGACGGGGATTCATGTCCAGACCACATGAGATCACAGGATTACTTTCCTCATCACATGTTAGCCAACTTGCAGCCTCTGGATGTTGTAGCAGCAGCTTGGCCACCAGGAACCCTGCTATGGACCAGGTTTGGAAGAGGCGTGCTTGTTTGCCCACAAACCGTCCTGATCGTGTGTCATAGTATTCAGGCCACCTATCTCTTGAGAGTCTCTTCTCAGCAACCTCAACAGCTCTTTGTGCCAGGTCTAGACGTCCCATTTTTATACACGCCACTGAGAACTGCCACATAAGAGTAGGCCATGATCCTCCATTGTGGTATGACCAAGCTCTGCACCAAAAGCAACAAGCGACAGCATGAATGTTTCCATCTCTCAAGACAATGGGTTGCTTCACATATCTTTCTGGGAAAGACAGCAGCAATACAGCACTTTCAAACTGCTGAAAGGGAAAAAGAACAGAAACAATCAAGGCCAGAAATAGTACGTGTTCTTTGGATCACTGCCGGTGATGATGCGCCACTCATCCTCCGCCAGGGCTGGGAAACAGATTTTTAAAGGCATGGTACCAATGAGATCATCCCACTTTGCTTCCATCAGTTCCAAGATATCTTCAGCCTGTGTTTTGGTAGCCAAAGAGCCACAAATGGACCACAGATTTCCAAGAGAAAAAAAACGGAAGTCCATGTGTGCAGGTTGTAAGTTGCCTATGAAGTAACCACCTTTATTGGGAATCCACTCAAACAACCAAGGAGAGACCTGGTCAGGGTAGATGTTGAATTTGTTCACAGCATCATAGGAGTACTCCTCAGTCTTGTAGCGGTAGATTTCATTTAGCTTACGGAGATCTAACCAGTAATATTCTTGAATATGGAACAACAAAGCACTCAGCCTTGAATTTATCAACTTTTTCAAATCCTGTGCTACTCCATCTTCTTGTACAAGCATGTCACGAGCAAATCGCAGAGCTTGGTAGAACAATGCCTGCAATAGACCAAATGCTGTGGTCAAATTCCCTGATCTGGACTGCAGACTTGTCAAAACAAACATGGCAGGGTTGTACAGACTCTAACATATGCAGCTTCTTCATTTACTAGTGTGCCTCCTGATATACTGTAGATTTACTTTCCATTAGGTTGCCTAATGCAAACCTGATCACAATCAGAATTGTGCCACACAGCAGTGCAGTATCTGTGCATACTTATGGCAACACAAGATGTCCATTAATAGGGTGATGAGGTTCCCAGGGGACAAATAGATTGCCTCTTGGATTTGGAAGGTCCATTACCATAAACATTTTCAAAGGGTTAGGTTAGGACCCATGACATTCAAACAGACAGTAACAACAAGCTCTTGAAAGAAAAACATGGTGTGTTCTACAAGAGTGAGTGCCTCAGCTTGAACGGGAAGTGCAAGTGAGAGGGCAGAAGCAGATTAACATACCTGAATTTCAAGAGGGTGGCCATGGATGCCCATGCGTCGATCAATCATGCATGAACCATCCGTAACAAGCAAAGTAGGGAACATGTCAAAGCCATCAGCCAGACAGACCTTCAAAATCATCTTGATGCCTGTCTGGAAATCCACTCTTTCTTGCAGAGATGTGTCTCCTGTGCACTTGGCATATGCCCTTAAAAGAATTATCCACCACAAACCTGCTCCAAGTACACACAAAACAACTGATCAGCATTCACTTGGGCAGCAATCTTGCTGATGCCAACAGCAGCCACAATTGAAGCCAATACCTGCTTCAATGCTGCTCTACTTGTCCTGAATTTTGAAAGTGCTTCACACTGGAGATATTGTAAACACTTGGCAAATGCAAGCAACATCAACCAAGGAGAAAAGCTTCAGATAACAAAGGCCTTGTGGAAGTAGCAACCTCCTGCTTTACAAGAATCTTTGAGTTTCACAAAGGTGTGTTCCAGCAGCTGCTAGCTCTAGATTATTGCCTGAAGACCTGGAAGGCAACCAAGAAAAACAATTACCTGAATCCACTGGAGCAACTCGGCCAATTGCAGCCTCCCCAAAATCTGGATCCAGAATCTCCTCTGTCCCATTTGCCTCATTCCCATCCCGAAAGACAGTTAGAACCTTAAAACTTGCAGGCATCAAGCCCTGCCCAGGGCTGTAGCAGTCCACAGTCTTCTCCCAGCTCTGCATCAGAAACAGGAAACCTGTGAATAATCCACCCATAAGATTGCCAACTCAAGAATACAATTTTAATTCACCTCTCAACTTCTACATGTGCAGCAGGTTTTTCAAGGATTCTAGACACCAAATCTGTGTAGCTCAAAAATCTGGTTGCAAGGATCATGAGGAGCATGCTGCTCATACTTCCTCCTCTTGGGAACCATGAGATTGATACTTACTCTTGGAACCATAGCATTGATGATACTTTCTTCTTCCCACACCATGACATTTTCCTTCAACACATCTCAAGAAAGAGAAAATTTCTTCTTTAACCTAATCCAATGAAATGGAAATCACAAAAGACATACCTGCAGTTGTAGTGTATGAACGAGGAAGTTCCTCACAATCTCATGTTCACCTTTGATCAGGAAGGCAATGGCGGATGGAATGAAATCTCGAAGAAACACCTGATCATAGTTCTGAGGGAAAGGATCTGACGGATCCCGGGCAGCAATTGTTCCCACAGGCTCACCACAATAGGTCACCACCGCATCTTTCAAGAGTGCCCAAGCCTCTTTCTCACTGGGACTCTCCACATACCGCTCAGAATTCCTCTGCAAGAAGGGTTTAGCAGTAGGCTTGCTGCTCTCAGGGTTTGCAGCAACTTCCTTTGCTGCTGGTGCTGCTTGTGGTTCTTCTTCTTTTGCTTCTTCTGAGGGAAGTTGATGAGGAGGAAGATCATCTACTGAAGGACCTAAATGTGGAGAAGGGACAAAGAAGATTGGCTGCTCACTTGTTGTTGTTGCCAGGGCTTCGGCCACGGAAACAACAGTCTTAGCACGAGCAGCAGCGGCAGCGATGCTGTTGTTGTCGTGGAAAATCTCTCTAGGGTTGACTCCTTCTTCACTGTCGAAGCTAGTTGCTTGATCTGACAAGCTCCGCTCACACCTGATGGCACTAGGGGAAGAAGAACAACGCTTGAGACGACGGCTGTTGCGCTTCCTCGCATCATCCTTGAAGTTGAATTGCTGCAACTGACTGGAGGAGCTCCTGCCGCCGCCGCGGCTGCTGCTGACATGAAGAGATCTATTGCCGCTGGAATCCGACGAGGAACAAGAGAAGCGCGACGACGAGGACCTCGGAAGACAATTCTCGGAGACAACAACAAGAGCAGTGATTTTTGGAGGTTTGGGGAAAAGGAAGTTGTGCAGTGAGTCACCACAACTGCAACTGGATTTGCAATGCCGAATCAATCCTGCTGCTCCTGCTGCTGGTTGTTGTTGTTGCTGCCAAGCTTTGTAAAAGACAGATGCAGCAATCCTTACCGTGCTGGGACAACCTGAAGAAGCTGCTGCTGCTGCTGCCATCATCGGATCTATCAACATTCTACTTGAACTACTCATGGAACATATTCCTTGCAACCACAACAACAAAAGGACTGCTGCCAAGAACTCCACGCAATTCCCACAAAACACAAACCAAAATCTCTCTCTCTTACAAAACCCTAAAAATTCTTCTTCTTCTTCTTCTTCTTCTTCTTCTTCTCTCTCTCTCTCTCTCTCTCTCTCTCTCTCTCTCTCTCTCTCACACACACACAAGGTACCTAAAGAAG
>Ga0209208_10005453_pt1 | contig 17734 bp, 12 predicted proteins | sample S1TSphfallax_3_FD_187694 | JGI IMG/M metagenome (GOLD analysis project Ga0209208, IMG submission 187694) | Host-associated microbial communities from peat moss isolated from Minnesota, USA - S1T2_Fd - Sphagnum fallax MG (SPAdes) (version 2) | ecosystem: Host-associated > Plants > Peat moss >... | reverse complement strand
TTGTAAATGGCCCTCACTACTTTCTAATTTACAACAACAACATTTGCTATAAACCCAAGGAATTCCATTTTTTTTACTCCATCATTTTAGCCAAATTCATTCAATTTTGTCCAAAATATATATAATTTGTGTATTCCCATCCTCTATCTTCATGTCACATATTACCAATGTCATCATTTCGTGGTATAATTGGTTATAAACATGAACCACAAGGGTTGTCCAATTAATGATACAATTCACGTGGTCAAAGAAACCCAACATTGTTGCAACTCCCCTTTTGACATCTATTGGACATTTTCCATTCTTGAAACATCCCCACAAGTGGACATCTTGAAGACATGACATAGTTTGAAAGAGCCTTGACTAAGGAATACAACACTTTGGATGTAGTCATGAACTAAATGACATTTGATCTTGAAGACATAAAAAAGAAAGCTCCCCTTGAACTTATGAATTGTGTTTTTTAATGTTAGGACTATAAATAGGCTCAAACTACCTAAGCACGTCATTCAATTTTGATCCCCTTAGACATGAACTATTATGACTAATTAATATCCTTTCTAGAAAAGCTAGGTGTTCACCAACATGTGGGCAATTGTTGTTAGAGATGAACATGGTTTTGCTACATAAATTATTGATTTGAACAAAACTTTTATATCTTTGTCAAAGACCATGATGTCTGAACTATCAATTGTATGAGTGTGAACCCTAACATGAATGGTAACTTTCGTGAATTTGGGATTAAGGTTCATAATGAGGAAAATGTTGCCTTAATGCACAATGCCATGCACACTAATGGATGTTTGCAAAGTGCACATTTGAATTTTTATTGCACGGTTGACCAATAAAAAAAATAGTCACATGATCCTTTCCAATATAATTTATTCTTTTGTATTATGTGCACATCCAAATATCCACAAGTGGAATGGTTGCAACAAAATGAGCCCATGCATCATCTTTTGCAAACTTTCAAGTCATGATGCCTTACATCTTGTAAAAAGATGTTAATCCATGAACCTACAAGCATGAGCAAGCAAGCATGAGTGCATGAACAAGACTAAATCTTTTTAAAAATATTCTAACCATGTTGACAAAATATTAGGAAAATATTATTTGACATGTAGGATAGAATCTTTGTTAATGTGTAGGAATATTTTACCACATGTCCATGGATTAATGATCTTTATAGATGAAAGTATGGATGAAAAAATGGGTTAACTTCATTTTGAATGTTGGCAAAAAAAAAAAATTGCAAAAAATTGAACAAAAGAAATAGGGTCGAAACAATTTATGTTGGTTTATTTTAAAACAATTTGACAAATCAAATGTTCAAGTCACACTTCAAATCATACTTCATATTTCCTTAATATGAATTGTATTCAAGTTCTGCAACATTCAAACCATACAAAATGTTGAATTAAATCCCATAGACCCACCAAGAGGTATGTGCCAATATGAACATTACATGTTCACCACCTAGAGGCATGTGCCCATTAAGAACAAAGACAATATGAAACAACCCATGACATTTCACATTGCCTACTCCAATTCAAATTATTTCTATTTCATTCACTTTTTCAACCTCTTATGTCTAACACCATTTTTACTACTTACAGAATCAATTTGCATTTTTCTTCCTATACTACTAATTTGGCCAATCTATACAACAAGCCTTTATTTTATAATGGCAAGAAGAAAATTGCCACCAATGTTAACACCAAACACATGGGAATCAATGATTGAATATACATTAATCTCAAGCATATTGGATAGAATATGTGAGAAAACAACAAAATCTTGGGAATATTTAAGAAATGACACTCAGTTACTCCCCCTCCAACATTTGCTAGAAATCATAACATGGGGAATAAAATGGAAAAGAACAATTCACAAAATAGATGAATTGGCGACTTGGTGATGGACGAATGCAAAATTAAACAAAGAAAATCTTGCATTACTAAAACAAACTATAAACATTTCGAAGGAGGATATGGAAGACTACCATTGGGCAATGTTTACACATGACATGGATTTTTTTTTAAACACACAAGTTTGAAAAAACCGATTTCAAAACATTTTTTCACAAGTTTGCTCAACAATTTGTCAATAGAGGATTTAATAACCCTTGGGAACTTGACATCAACATAATTTTTGCAACCCTGAAAATGATTATGTAATTTCAAGCAAGTGAGCTTGGTTGCCACAAGATTTAAGGAACAAAGTTTTAAAACAACTAATGAGTTGTCAGATGATAAGGCTGACCCCAAAACCACAAAACATGTATGATAATCGAAAGAAACAACAAATCAACAATTGAAGGAAAAAGAAATATATAATTATTTATAATAAATAATGGAACAATACAAATGTTAAAATGAATAGTGGTTAAACTTGAACACTGAAATTACTTATTGAAAAAATCAAATGTTAATATTGAAACAAATAATCATAAAAAATATGATAAACATCCACTTAAAACACTCACAAGCACCACCATATTTGGATATGTTCCCAACAATGGAAAGGGAAAAAATCAAAATTATAGATGTAGAGATGCAAGCATTCATTGAATGATGGGGATTTAAATTATTACATGTAATGACCTCTTCAAAATTGTTTAACTTTCTTTAGACTCTGGGATGGGATTAATTACACTAAAATGTTTGTAATTTGTAGAACAATTATGTTTCCTACTCGTGTCATGCATGTTGTGTAACATGTAATTGTGATCACTTCACTACCCCTTTGCCTTAATGTGACTTCATGCCATTTTTTGTTTGCATTTTTGTTTACATGCCATGTGTCCAGTTCATGCCTTTTGGCAACTATTAATGTTATATTTCATTGCACTACCTACATAGACCCTCATATCAAGTGTGAAACATTCAAAACATTTTCCAAGCTTCAATTGATATTTGGATGTACAAGAGGTCTTTAAATATGTCATGAGAATAGTTAAACAATCATGTGAACAATCTAAACATGTATATATTTTAATTGATATGTATTATAAATGTTGGAACTGGAGATTACACATATTGGAGGTATTTAATTTAATGCATTTTTGGTTTTTTGAAATCCACGTGGCTAGGTTTATGGCCTGGTCCATTTCCATGTGAACATCTTCCATACCTATACATTATTTTCGTGGTCGGTTGCTCAAAAACTTTGTAATAAACATTTTCATCACGATCCTATATATTTTATAATCTTGTAAGCATTACTTCAAGCTTTCTTGAAAACTAGAACTCCCAAGCTTACAGCTTTCAAAGGTCAAAAAAATTCCTCAAATGAGTTTCCTCAATGTAATTTTTGATTCTCGTTTAACCTTTTTTACCTCATTTTTTAATTTGCAAAGTTTTGTTGAAATAAAAAGTCCATCCATAGAGGTATTTTTTATTCCTTCTTTTTCAATTTTTGTTATCAAATTATGCATCTTATTTTTTCCCTCATTTAATTATTTTTTACAAGTTCCTCCATCTATGGAATGTGCTAAGTTGATTGAACAAATGTTGTTGGAAGAGAATTTTGAAGAGGTATTTTCATTCTTCATGATATTGATGTTTTGTAATTTTTTTGGATTCATCTAGTTGATTTTGTCCCCACTTGTTTGCAAGTGAAAAGCTTTGACTCACAACAAGGCAGAAGTATGGATGTCGATGAATTTCAATTTGTGCCAGAAACCACTTCTACATAGGTAAGTTGAATGAATATTTTCATCTTGTTCCTATGTTGTTTACTTTTGTGAATTGCTTCCAATTTAACATAATTCCATCATGACCTTGTCTACACCGGAGGCCAGCTTGACTTTTGGGCCTTCTATGCAATTGGAGGTAATCAATACAAGTGCAAATAAGGGCATTTTCTAGGTCCAAAATGATCATAAGGTCAAGATAAACAAGGTGTTGGAAAGGCATAAGATTCATCCCAAAATCAAAGCTTGGATGAACATACCACTCTGCCACATGATATCCATGCTAGTGGTAAGGCCAGCCCTTAAAATCGATGTGTTCAAGATGGAATAGGTGTTCCAAATGGGCTATTGAAAAGGTGACAAAGTGTTCTATGTTTTTCCCACAAACTGGAAGGAAGAGGAGGAATTTACTACAGATCACATCCATGAATGGGACTATCATTGGAAGGTCGTGAATACATCATTTGAGGAAACGTTAAATGCAAATGAAGATTTGTAGAGGTTCACTAGGAGAATGTTTTGTGTGTGGGATGACAACCATTGACTATAAGCCTAGATGCCTTATATCTCAAAAGTTCGCCCATATGACCTCTCTTGGCACATTGCAGTGGATTCCATAATATTGGATATGAAAGAGGGCCATGTCCACCTCCTCATTACAATGACAAACATGAACAAGTAAAATTAATATTAAACATTACGAATTTCAAAATTCTAGTCCTTTCCTTCTTTCAATCTTGTTCCTTTCAACTTTAGTCTTTGTGCATTGAAGTTAAAGTTTTCTTTCAATTTTTCTTAAACCCCCTAAGTTTGTTGAATTTGATCACGTCAAGCCAAGTTTGGTGCATGATTTCTTCCACATCCAAAACATTGGCATGATTCCATTGGTCCAATTCAATGATATCATTAGTTTAAATGTCTACAAGAGATGTGAGAACAAGTTAAGGAATACTTAGTACTTTCTGACACAAGATAACTTTTTTGACTATATGTACAAGGTTTTATTCTTGCTCGGTCTTTCCATTTGAATTAACTAATTTTTTGATTTAGACATGTGAGTTACAAAAATGATTTCTTCTTTATGTAATGTGAGCTTTCAACTACAATGAATGTTGTTGTAAAGCTTTATTATAAGGAAAGTTTTGGATGAGAAATTTAGGTCAACATCTAGATTGCAAGCACTCATGGACAAGGCAATGGATAAAGTCTAAAAGGATCATATCTCCGCCTTCACAAAACATTTGCCAATTTGTGACCCAATTTTTGGTCCCAAGTTTTTGAAATAGATTCAAGTCCATTTTGATATGAATTCGGGCTCGAAAATTCTTACTAAGAAGTGATAGATGTTAGCTTTTGCATAGGTGACGAATGAGCATAAGGTATCTTGGTTGAAACTCTATAACCAATCCAGTGTGTTATGGGAGGCAACAAAATTTCCAAAACATGGATTCTCAAATGAAGCTTTTGATAAGTGACTTCACAAGGTGACTTTTTGGCCTCATGTAAATGCTTACTCATTTGAACCTTTAAATTTATTGTCCTTGAACCAATTATACATTGACAATTTGCATATTGTAGTTGGAGGTGGAGGTGCATAAACTATTCTACGATTGTCATTGTTATCTCCATTTAGCTTTTGGAGTTTGAAGATTTGCTTTCGTTATCATTTACATTCAAGAATGGAGACTTTCTTTTTAGAATATTTGTTTATTCATGGAGTTCAAGTCCAAAGATGGGATTCAAACAAATAAGTTGTGGGAGTAGCACATCAGTGGGACAAAAGCCTTTAAATGAGTGGTTTATAGGTGATTTTTGATCTAGCCATTCCACATTCATATCATCCATGTTGTCAACTACAAATTATTCTTCCAATGTCATCTTGATTTCATTGCCACTAACATTTGTATTGTTTATTGAACATTATGACTATTTCTATTTTGTGTTTTTTCAGAGGGAGCCATATCCGGAATTGCAAAATTCTTCAAGATATGGAAAGATCCAAAGACAAATACCACAATGTATAGGAAGGACATGTTGAGAAATTGGACATCTACACATCTTTCATATTGTGCTTGGTATCTTGATTGGTTAAAGGGGAATGCTCCTACATCAAAGGTGAAGATTTGGGAAAAACATTAGCCGATATTTCTTTAGGGATTTGTAGCTTTGGAGAAGGAGACACTAAACAAGAAGAGATTGTAAGGGGCAAAAGGAGGGGAAAGAGACAAGTTCAAAAGTTTGGATCAAAGATGTAGGACAAGGAAGATGTTCCCACTTAATCCAAAAGAAAAGCAAAGCTTGGCTTGACCATGGCATTTCTTTAAGAAGTTATAATGATTTCCATTCAGACCATCCCAACTGAAGTAGACAACGTAATTATAGTTGTCCAGGAGTATTGTTCTCCACAACATGAACATAAAAAAAGATGACATGAATTGACTACCCGTGGTGTAGGAGCATCAAGTATTGGGAAAAGAATTCCATTGCTCACCGCTTTGCTAATTCCCAATTTTGTGCATTACCATTCAATTGTAAGATTGATGAATGTGTTTTGGGCCTTAATTCTTACATCTCGTACCTAAATTCACATATGGCCACTTGAACATTCAAGCATGCTTATCATTATATATATTTTACATTCATTGTCATTTTTAAAGTTAACTCATCCTCCTAGGTTTAAATGTATTATTATTATTAGTCATGCAATGTTTTATTGTTCCTTGTACATGACATTCAATTTTTTTTTAAAAATTATTATAAAGGAAATGAAATGAAAAATTTGGGATATCACTTTTGTCAAATATCTCAAAATGTGATTTTTTTTTCAAAACCAATAATATCATCTATTTTAATTAACCTGTGAATTTTTTACAATTATTTTCTCCCCAAAAAATTTATTCGAAGATAATAAACATATTACTTTGTTAGTTAAAAAATGCATATGGGTTCAAAAAACATTTTTTTGTATAAAATATATCTTTTCATGCATCATAACTTTGAATAACCTTGTATACAAAGAAAGTTGGAGGTTGAACGCATTTTTTTTGCACTCGGTTGCTCCTTCGGATCTCTTAAACATGCCAAACACTCACAAAAAAATTGTCGCCCTCTTTTGAAACTCCCGCTTGGAGCTCAAAAGATTCAAGAGAGGCCAAAGCAAAGTTTTTTTGCTTCGGTTGAATTCCTAAGAAACCTAAAAAGCAACAAGAGAAGATATTTTAAAATAAAAATTTAAAGCAAGGAAACATAACAAAAACAACTTGAAAGAAAAAGAACTCAAAAACATGAAATTAGAAAAGCTTGGAAACTTACTTCAAGTTGTTGTGTTGTTTGTGTGTCCCCCACCTCCTACAAGAACAAGAACACAATGAATATATATGTGAGAATCTCAAGCAAAATATTAAGGTTTCTAACACACATGTTAAAAAAAACCAAGCATGGAAGCACGATTCAAGCACAATTCCATCTTTTCTTCACACAAAAACCATTGTTTCATTCATACTTGCTGCATAGCCGAAAGGACACAACTTAGATCCACTCAAGTTCTAGGAACTTGTATTGTGTATCACATAACAAATTGCACTTATCATGGGCTTCTAAAACAAATTATCAATGGATTTTTTTATTAAATGCGTTTCATAAACTAGATAATATTTACTACACATTTAAAATTTTGTTCTTACCTCTTCAACTTGATCACCCTTTGTGGGAAAGAGGTTGTGTCGCATATCCTCTATCAACTACAACTTTTTCTTGGCCAACATTTTGATATTGCGTATCCATTATTTAGGATTTGTCCATTATAAACTTTGTTTTCATCTTCTTCGTCTTGGAATTCTTGAATTCTCTTGACCAACACCCTCTTCCTGCATATGAAACTATAACTTATTTATTTTGAACCGTAACGTTCAATTGAAAAGAATAATTGCTCCCTTTCTACAAACTTTGGCATCTACTCCAAAATATGTCATATATTATATTCTTTTATGGTCTCAAACACACATCTTTATAGATATACAAATACCAATATTTAATATGGAAAATTAAAAAGGTAAATATGGTTCCATTAATACTTATTAATTATAATTATAAACAAATATTCAGAATTAGATATTTATTCATTTAATCATTTTTTAATAAATTTTTTGAATCTTGTAGGCTTGGAGGGTGAGTATATGATAGATATTAATACATACGGACACATTGGGCCAAGGGTTAGTAATTGCCTTCCCAATATTGAATCTATCATTTTTTCAATATTTTAGACATTACGTGGCCATCATGTTTAGATTTTATTAGTAACTTGGCTAGGACAAAAGACTTTTCTTATGGTTATTAATGTAATTTAACCTAGTTAACTTAATTTAACCTTTTTGCTACAAATAAAATTTGCCACCAATCATGCATACCAAATTTCAAGCGATTTTTTCAAGGCCTATAAATATTTGTTAAAAAAGTTACACATTTTCAAGCCCACATATTTCAATTTTTTCCTTATAACAAGTTCCATTCCATAATATATATCTCCAACCTTTTCTAATTGCTTTCTCTTTTCCAACAACTTGGAAATGACACTACAAATTCCTTTTTCATGAAATTGATGTAAATTTTAGTTAGTTTTAACATCCACATAAATAATGATGAATTTTTATGTATATTATTTTGTTATTTTTGTTGAAATATGAAAGTTGTTGGGAATTGCGCTCTTCAAAATAATGTAGTTTTTTTTGGGAAAATACTTTCCATAATTCTTGAATCCTAATGGAATCTAATATTGTAAAAATTAATTAGATCATTTTTGCAACATGTTCTAACTATGTGTAATAATTATTGCTTATGGCTTTCACTTTTCTTATTAAGATTTCATCACAAAAGTATTCACACAATTTGACTAATTGAAAGTATCTTATCATTAGTCTAATGCTTATTGTTATGTTCTAATGTGTTACTTTTGATCTTGAATGTAACTATTGTCCTCCACCTATTTACATGAGGCTATTACCTTATCATGTTATGCCCTCTTCCAACCCTTCTTTTTGCAGCGTTTTTTTGGGATTTATACGCATTATACAAATAACCAACCATGTTTATGTTATCCTGACTACCAATTCCAATATGATATTCATGTTTTTTTCAAGTCTTGCTACCACCAATCTGTTAGAGTTTCTTGGCATCTATTCATTATTATTTTTGGTTCATTTGTCCTTCCAAAAGTTGATCTTTGTTGAATGAAACATAATTTTGTTTTATAATGGTTATTTACATTTTCCTTCATTTTTTCATTAATTTATTTCCAAGCTTGCATTACATTAATGTACGTGACATAATGTATCACAACACGTAGAAATTTTAGGTTGGGTATTCACTTCAACAACTTTCAAAGTGATCACCTCATCCCAAATTATATTCTTTTTACTAGATTCCATCAACAAACATTATCCTTGGCTACAAGCACACGAATTTTACAATTTTAGTCTTACGCTTGTTAGTAGCCTTCTTGATTTTCTTATTTGTGGTTCTCATTGTTGTCGTGTTTTGTCAAATTTCATACTTGTCTCACTCCCTACTTCAATTATATTTCTTGGGTTCCTCCTCCTCTTCCTCCAAACCCTTCAAATTGTTTCCTATTGTGTGATTTTGTTCTTATTGCTTCAAATCCCTCTAAGTTCCTTCATTACTACTTATGTGCCCTTTATAACATGGTGACATTTCATGTTATTGGACGTTCGGACCTCATCATCATGGTATATGATTCAAGGACAACCATTATTTTTGAACATTGTATGTGCAATATGTTTGTTTTTCAACCAAGTTCTTTACATATATCTAAGGATGTTTCACATGATTCTAATAACTTTGTCTCAAGTTCTCCATACTAAATTCCTACGACCTCCTTGCAAGGGAGATAATGGGTGGTTGGTTGCGGCCGTTATTGCATTATTGGTGGTAGCTTGGCTCATAGTTTTCAAGAAACCATTGTTACAATAGGAACCGTAGGTTTTGTGGTTAGAACTATCAAACAAAAACTTGAAGTTGACGACATTCTCCTTCAAAGTTTTGTTGTTCTTGCACTTTCTATTTTCATTGAACTATTTGATTCTTCTTCAAGTGAAGACTTTCCTTCATTGACCGGATCACCAAAAGACATTCTTCAGTTTAATGCACCTTTGTTGTCAAAGCCATCCACCCCTTTGGGGAGTATTTAGTTTGTTGTTTTTGCTTACGCATGATGGTGTTACCAAGACAAACCTTGAACAAATTACGGAATTTGGATTATGACAATACCCTTCTACAAAAAGTCCAATTCCTTCCAATTACTTTCAATGGGGATGTTATGTTTGAATTGTTGTTGATGTTTTTGACCACGCACAACCCTTCCCAAATGCAAGGCACGTACATAAAGTATAATGGCCACGCTTGGTGTAAGCTGGTCCCAATCAATATAATTTTATTTTTTTGGGTTTAGCTTTAAGAGGGCTCATTGCTTGGGTCACTTATGGTGTGTGTAGGATGATTATGAGAACTTTGTGTGTTCTACCTCTTGCAATGAAACCTTTTGGTGGGATGAATGCACTCGTATTATAGTCGTAGGTTAACTTATGACAATGATTCCTTTCATTTCTTCGTTTATATGCAAATTTGATCATGCTTTGCCCTTTTGCGTTGTAGATTATAGTGGTTGAATATATTATGTTGTGCAAAATTTTTAATATATGGGAAGAATAACGATTCATCTTGGTGTTCACAACCATCCTATCGTGGATGGAAAATGTCAGGAATTTGTCGAAAAGACTAGAAGGTTGATCGCAAAGGAGGTGGATCGCATGCTCAATGCAAAGACTTTTATAATTGCCTTCAGTGTTAGCAAGACCTTTTTAGCAAATTACTTGTTTCCTGATTCTAACGATGGCATAGTGGAATTTCTTGAAGGTGAACATTTAGAACACATCCAAGACAAGTTTTGTGAACTAAACTCTCCCAACATTCATAACCTTGTTGCTTCTTTCAAGTGTCATTTAGGAGGTGGCTATATTGATAGCATCATTGAATTGAAGTCCAAGAAACGTTATGATTACATTTAAGATGCAACTTCCCAAGACAAGTTTTAGGACAAAAGGTGTTTTTTTTAAGATGTCGATATATCATGTTAAGAATGGAGTTAGCCTCATCACATGAATGCAATATGTAAGGGATTTTCAGAATGTTTAAATCATGCTTGATCATGTGAAACGTGTTATTAGCTAAATAACTGTGACTTATCATGTGTATGATCTTGCCTATTGTAAAGTGTTGACCATAGCAGTTTGTGATATGTAATACGAGGACACCAAAGTTCAATGACTTATGTGGACAAAGTTTAATGAAACGATATTGAAGCACAAGTTTCCAAAACCCAAGTTCAAGGGGTTCATGGTTGATAACGCAAAAGCCAATTGGAACGTAGTCAAAATTATTTATGGTTTAGGGGACCTTCTATTAAGATGGTTGATAAGGAACACACTTATTTATTCCATCGAACTCAATCATTCAAGAAGCACATTAAACAACTAATTAGAACTAATTTACAAGATGAACACAAGGATCCTTTCCACTAGTACAAGAATGCAACACCCCTTGGGGATGCTAATAGTTATTATGCTCTGATTTGTTGTTAGTGGCTTTCATCTGGGGCTGTTTCTAAGGCAAGTGGCCACAAGTTTAGCAATTAATTTAACTTTTGGCATTTGTGTGTTAAACAATGGAGAGGTTTCATGGTCCATGCACTATTACAAAACATGTCCCCAATCCATTGAACATTCCATTAAAGTTCCACTCAAATTGCAGCAATTCCACTAAAGTGGATTATTAGAGATTTTTTGGTGGAAGTGCTAGTGAAGTAAAATGCTTGGGGAAGACCCCATTGAGATTCCACCATGCATCAATTCATTCCACTAAACTCCACTCTTGTCCACTTGGGACATCAAATATTTATTATTTATATTAAAATTAATCTTATAAAATTATGTGTGGTGGAATCTAATGGAGCTTGGTGGAATGGGAAAAGTCCCATTCCACCATATATTGATTATAGTGTAACTTAATGGATTGGTCTAGTGGATTGGATTGGTGGAATTATTGGCCTGATGGAATTGTTGGTATAGTGGATTGGCTTAGTGTAATTTTTGGCATAATGGTATTGTTGGTCTAGTGGATTGGGCTTGGTGGAATTATTGCACTAAGATAAAAAGGCCATTTTTTAACCAACTAATTTTTGACTACATGTTGAGTTCAACTTGCCTTCAACTGCATAATTGTATTTATTTCAACAAATTCCACATGGCCCACTTCACACATAAACTTAGTTGACTTTTCAACTAGGTTGGTAAGTGTACAACATCGACCATTGTTGTTAATTGACCATTGATTTTTATTTTTAATTAGTAAATTCACAGTCAAGCTATAGTGGAAACATCCACTTTCAAAATTTGTTAAATTCTATCATGTCAACCATTTCATTGTTCTAGTTAACCTTGTTTATGGATGGATGAACGTTGGAAAATTTGATGGATGAAATAATGGATGTGTTTTCCACTATAATTCAACTTTGATTTGACTTTAGGTTCAACTTAATTGTGATTTTTTTATAACTTTGTTGTGACTAGTTTCCAACTTTAGTAATTTCAAAACCCTTTAATCTTGAAGTCAATAACTTTCATTACATTGCACCTTGCCATTAGAAACCCAATGTTTGTTGGAAATTTTTTTGTTTCATGGCGTCCAAATGTGAAAACATCAAAAGTGGGACAACACAAACATTTTCGTCTAAAGTCATTGGGCATCATATTGGAGTGGTTGAAAAACATGGAACATTAAATTGACATGTCTTTGCTTATTGAAAAAAACATTTACGTCCTAGAGTTCTTTCCTTGGGATTGTCTTTCAAGGCTAAGTTGTCTTGATTCATGGAGTAATAGTGATTATTCCCTAGAGAACAATATTGCACCAACATTACTTGGAGTGGTCGTTGCATTTGGCATTGACCCTCATGCATCCAACACGTTTCCATATTCATTTGTGCTAATGTATTCCCCATAGGTGTCCTGGAATACACGTTTACTTCATGGCTCCTTATGCAATATAACCTTCCACCACAAGTTGGAAGAATTATCAAAACAAAAAACTTGTTGGACTTGTGATGGGAAGACAAATGGTTCATTGCCATTCACCAACAATTGTCGAAAGTTGGCCATTAAAAATCCGGCCTCATCTTGTTTGGAAGTTAGATTACCCCAACCATATAATTATGGTTAATAACTAATAAATATTAATTAGTTAATAGTTAACAATTAAAATAATTAATTATCCATGGGTTAAATTATTTAATTATTATTAATGATTAATTATAACTAATTAATATCTAAAAATAATTAAATAAGTTATAAACTTAATAATTTATAGTTAATATCCAGGGTTTACCAACTAGTTAATAATTTATTTTGCTAAATAATAAATTTAAAACGTAATTATTTAATAATTATCTATTATATATATAATTATTTTATTTTATAATTAGTTTCCAAATAATTAAATACATCAAAATTACTAATTAAGTTTATTTTTGAATGAATGAATGAGTGAATGAATTATTAAATAATCACTTCTTGAAATATTAGGTACTTGCACACATGGCATGCACCAAAGGTTTAGGTATGGTCTAGCTAAGTTTAACCTAGGTGTTTCATGGTTTAGCTTTAAGTGTACCTTAGGTGTCATTTAAACATTTAATTAGCCTTAGATGGTTAGCCCTAGTTTAGCCAAACTTAAGCACCATGCATGTTAAATTAATCATATTATAATATTATTAATTATAAAAATATAATTAGCCTAACTTATAAGTAATTACAATTTAACATTTGAAAATAATTGTGTTATTATATTAATGTATGTATTTGTCCCAATCTTTATGGTTAATGCATTTTTTGAATAATATATAGTATTAAAGTTCTATTATTTTTATTAATTTCATTCCAATAAATTATATATGTTATGAAGATTATTCCCTATTAGTTAATATTGTCTACAATAATTAATAGGCATATTAAAGTAGTTAATTATTATAGTTAGTTGTTTTAGTCTAGTTAATAATTGGATATTAAGTATTTGGAATCATCTGACATTAAACACAAGCCTAAGAACCATTGTAGATTTTCTTTAGCCAAATTAATAATGATCTTTATGTCATTAGAAGTGAAAATTGAAAGATTACAAAACTTCTCTAAACACCAAAATCAAAAGAGCAAGGAAGAAAACATGAAGAGGAGGAAGAGGACATTTGTGATATTTTGTCTCAATTTTTTTGAAGAAAAAAATTTAACTTTCTTTATTTTCAAACCCCATATCTTTCTCATTTTTAATCCATTTTAAGTGATTTAAAAACCTATGACTAGGGACATACAAGACCTTTTTGTCTTCCAAATGCAACAAAGCAACAACAACAAAATTATTTCAATATTCAAAATTGTGATATTTTGTTTCAAATGTTTTGAAAAACAACTTACTTGTAGACCTATGGTGCATTATAGTTGCACTCTGGTTGATCTTAGACACTTAATTAACCTCAGATGGTTGGCCTTAATTTAACAAAGCTTAAACACCATGTAATAAAAATTGTAATTGCAATTTAATTGATATTTTGTCTCAAAATGTTTTGAAGAAAAAACTTAAAATCTTCTCTACTTTGAAACCACATATATTTCTCATTTTTAGTATATTTGGAATGATGTAAAAACCTATGGGTGTATCAACTTTTTATTTACAAGACCTCTTTCAAGTCCAAATGCAACAAAACAATGAAAAAAAAAAGGATTTCAAAATCCAAAATTACAACTTAATTTCAATTAGGGTAAATAGGCCTACCACCATATACTTATTAATATAATTAAGATTTCAAAGGAAGTCAACTTCTTACACATTGCTCTTTATTTTTTTGTTAAAATAAACTTTGTAGCCTTCCATTTAACAATTCCAATGTTACAAAAAAGTCAATTTGGTCAAAAAACAAAGAGGATATGGGTCGTTTTGTGTAAGGGGGTTCATGTTTAGTGATAGATTTTGTTAAAATAGTTTCGAATTTTGAAATTAAATTATTATATCATTGTTTAGTTGCATTTGGATTTTTTGAAAATCTTGTAGATCACTAGTTGGCACACCCATAATTTCTTAAATCACTCAAAATGAACTTAAAATGAAATAGATATGGGGTTTCAAACTAAAAAGGTTAATTTTTTTTTCATCAAAACATTTCAAACAAAATATCATAGTTCTGGATTTTGAGATTAAACTATTTTTTCATTGGTTTGCTACATTTGAAGTTCAAAGAGGCATTATAGATTGCTAGTTGGTACACCCATAACTTTTTAATCACTCGAAACGAACTTACAATGAAAAAGATATGGGGTTTCAAACTATAAAAGTTTAAAGTTTTTTTCAATACATTTGAAACAAAATATCACAATTTGTTTTTAAAAATATTTTCTCATTGCTTTGTTGCATTTAAAGAACAAGTAGATATTTTAGATCACCAGTTGATGCACCCATAACTTTTTAGATCACTCTAAATGGACCTAAAATGAAAAAAACTTGGGTTTCAAATTAGAAAAGTTTAAAGGTTTTTTTTGCAAAACATTTGAAACAAAATATCACAATTTCAGACGTTGGAATTAAACTATTTTCTTGTTACTTTGTTACATTTAGATTTCAAAAAAATCTTCTAAATCATTGGTTGGCACACCCATAGCTTTTTAAATCACTCAAAACGGATTTGAAATGATGAAATTCATGTTCCATGTGGAGGAAAAAACAACTTAGATGCCAACCATTTTTTTAGCATCCAATGTTTTAACAGTTGGGCATGCATACAAGGATGATGTTTCCTCACAAACTTGTCCAACCTTGTCCTAATTGCAAACACCTATGTATAGTTCTCTAGCAATGTTTATAGTATCCTTTTTTTGGGACATCCAAATCAAGTCCCCTTCAACACAAAAGCTCCAAGTTGTTATCTTTGATCTTATTATGCATGATCAATGATAATAAAAAAATTGTTGTGATTCTTTAAAAATAATTTGGAGGATGCCAAAAATGTGTTGTGTGTGAAATTTGCAAGAGCTTAAAAGCCACCTCCAAGTTGAATGTGTGTGTGTGTGTGTGTGTGATGGAGAATCAATTGTTGTCTTGTGATTTGGACAAGAGGGAAACATAAATGCATTTTGTGTGGAATTTGGAAGAGTGGGAGGTAGCTAGAAATGGGGGTACATGTGTGTGTGATTGTTTTCTTGTGATTTGGAAAAGTGAAGTGTGTTGTGTGTGAAACTTGCAAGAATGATATGTAGGTGGAAATAAATGTGTGAAATTTGCAAGAACGATAAGCAACTATTTGCATGTGGTTATATTCTTGTGATTTGGATAAATGAAATGTGTTGTGTGTGAAACTTGAAGAGGCAACCATGTGTGTGTGTGTGTGTGTGTGTGTGTGTGTGTGTGTGATTGTTTTCTTGAAATTGGGAAAAGTGACATGTGTTGTGTGTGAAACTTGCAATTGGAAGTAAAGGTATGTGTGAACTTGGGGAGGCAACCTTTTGTGCGTGTGTGTGTCCTTGTCTTGCAATTTGGAAAAGTATGGTGTGTTCAAGGTCCACAAGGGTGTTTGGTCTATTTCTAGAACAAGCCAATGGATATTGCATATATTACAAAGGCATTGTTGATTTTGGGGAAGAGTTTTGCTCCCTTCATTTTCATAATCTAGGAAGACTTTGATGTCACATAATTTATAATTAACTATTCCCAAAACTTGGGAATGATGTTGTAAACATTATTGGAACCTCTTTTAACCAAAACACTTGTTATTAATTATTTGCCTAGTTGAATTCATGTTTCGTTTGAATTACATATATGGTCAACACTTCAATTGTGATAAGCCTACAATGCTTACAAGGTTTTGGTAAAAAAAATTGTAAGAATTATTTGTTAGACTTTTTTATGTGTTGACTTTGAGTTTTACTTGTCAAATTTGCTCAATTTTGGGTGTATATGTTTAAACTATAACCATTAACTATTCCCTAGTATGTTGCTCTTGAATGGTGCACACCTTGTTTGTGTAAACTTTACAACCTTCATCTTTAGTTGTTGTAAGGTGATTGATAATTCACATTTTTACATACCTAATTAAATCCATTCAACTACTGCTACATTTCAAAAAGAATTCCAACACCCATATTGGCCCATGTTTTTACATCTTGTTTTACCATTCAAATGGTTTGATAGGGAAAACAAAGGTATGTTCCATGACATGTCTTTCTTTCCATTGCTTTTATAACTTCCTCCAATGTTTGATTTGACTATTTGTTTCTTTTGCTTATTATATGGACCTCATTAACCCTTGGTGCCTTGTTGTTTTATTTATGATGAAAGATAAAAGGGCACGTTCTTTTTGTTCAATTTTGTTGGTCCAACAAGTTACTTCATTGCTTGTGAGGCACATTCATGTTCATGATTACGTCATTCCTCTTAGCCCCAACCTTTAATAAACGGGGGTAGTTTAGCCTTACTAAAGGTATGCCCTTCTCTTTCATGTACACATACCAATAAATTAAAAACCATGTAGGTTAAGATATGTTATAAGTTCATGATTTTTCAACTTTGCATTAAAAGAAATGAGGTGGTAGAAGTTTGAAAAATCCTCCCACGCAAGATTGATGCCATGTGTTGATGTGTAGGTTGTGGGTGTGAGTTGCAATGTGTAGTTGACATGCACTAGTTGAAATCTACCCTCCTTTGGTCATGATGCTTTAGATTGTTGAATTATAAATTGCTAGAACTAGTAGTAATATAAAAATTGCTTGAATCTTTCATTATATAACTTGTTTATGGTTCAAATTTTCATTTGGCCTAATTTTAAAATTTGAATAATGCAAATCCCCATATGTTTTAAAACTTGATTTTTGCTCTCCTACTTGTTTTAGTTTTACATTTGATTTTTGCAATCTTTGATATATTTTTGGA
>Ga0209208_10005452_pt1 | contig 17734 bp, 20 predicted proteins | sample S1TSphfallax_3_FD_187694 | JGI IMG/M metagenome (GOLD analysis project Ga0209208, IMG submission 187694) | Host-associated microbial communities from peat moss isolated from Minnesota, USA - S1T2_Fd - Sphagnum fallax MG (SPAdes) (version 2) | ecosystem: Host-associated > Plants > Peat moss >... | reverse complement strand
GTACGTCGCCGTGTTTTACCTCTTTTTACATTAACCTGGCATTTTACTAAGCAAATTATTTGTAACTTTTGAAATCTAGGTTCTTAAATGAAGACTTTTTCCCATCCTTTTTTTTATTGGGATTTTCTTTTCAATTTATATTTTACCATATAGAGTATCACCCTCTAACCATTACAAGGAATAAATAAATAAAAAATATTCCAGAATTTTTTTATAATTGGTAAGTGTTTGAGATTGGTACCTTTTTTTAAAACTTTTACTAAATTGGTTACAGTGGGTAAATCAAATTGCAATGAAAAACTCCAACCTTAATATTTGCACAAAAATACAATTCCCAAGCAAAGAGCTTTAATATTTTTGTATTGTTTCCAAATTCAAAGGATTGAGTTAGGGTTTCAATTTTTTATTCTTGAAATTTTTATTTTATTTTTTAGAATAAATGAAAGTCCAACCAATAATTGCTAACTATTCACCACTCACCAATTTCAAAGGGAACAAAAAGCAAAGGAATTATTTGCATTTAGTTGGAGAAGAAGGAGCCAGGTTAGCCTACCATCATGGGAAAAAAAAAGGGGGGCAAAAGAAAATGAATAATGAGCAAAGATGGGATGTGAACAATGAGAACAATTGCAAAGGTTAAGAAATGTACATTTCAAAGGAAATGTCTTGTGATGGACACCATAAACTCCTCTTTGGTTCTTTACTTATTGAACAAAATCCAAAGCTTCAGTTGATGTTGTGTGCTAAACTCTCAATGCCCAAAACAACTGAATCATGCCAATAAGCAACACTACTCCCAACTATAATAGCCCCAAAAATTGAAAAAAAAACTTGCATAATTCCCCTCAATTATGTAACCCTTGCAAAAAAAATGGACATAAACAACATCAATCACAACTATATAGTTGGATTTTTAGAAAAAATATCCACATAGAACTTCTCATGATACTACTTACTCTCACATTAGCCATTTCATGATCCAATTAGATTCACATAGTGCCAGCAATACTCTTGGTTATTACATTGGACACATTGCTGGTCCTTCTAATACAATTGCAATTCCTTCATTGTGAGTTGCAACCCTAAACCCTAAACCCTAAACTGAAAATTTACCAAAAAAGGAAGTTAAATTCATTCAAGAGGTAATAATAACTCGGGGAGGTTTTCTTTGGTAGAAAAAAAAACTTCAGGTAATTAGCAGTGCAATTTTGTTGGTCTTTTAACCAGTAAAAAAACCATTGCTGTTTTGCCTTTGTTATTTAGGGCAATTGTTGAGGAGGTGAGGAGGTAATTTTGGCTCATTGAAGATGAACTAGCACTACACTGGGCCTTGGGTGAACCAGCACCCAAGTTGGTACCATGGTAAAAATCCCAAAATCCATTTAAATTATTTGTAAATATTGCAAATATCCCATCCTTAAATTAGACTAAATCAGGGTCTCTGATTTCAGATCTAACATTTTTCTGGGCATAATATGGCCACTAAGAGGCCTCATTAAAAAAAGGTCAAGGTACCAAAGTGCGTTAAGGTTCACCACAGCCTTAGACTGGTACTTTCATCTTCTTGAGTGAGGCCTCATTAAAGGGTGTATTTGGCCCCAGAAGTGTTGAATTTGGACTCAGAGACCTTGACTGATTTAGTTTGAGGATGGGATATTTGTAATGTTTATAAGCACCCCAAACATGTTAAGGTTTTTATCATGACACCAATGTTGGTGCTAGTTCATTCAAGGTTTGAAGACTGCCCATGATCGACATTCGAGGTTTATGGCCCCCATGTTGAGGAGGCATTTCACTTGTAAGGTCCTTTAACAGATGGTATTACTATTTCTTTTCTGTAAGTTCCAATAGTTGTTTTCACAACATATGACTCCCCCATCTCAGGAACTATGGTTGTTCTTATTGGATTTGGATTGTTGTGAGAGAGTAATTAGAGCACTTGATTTAAGTAGAGCTAGTAAGTTCTGCACATTGGTACAATTCCAAAGAAAAAGGATGCCATGATCTGTAAGTAAAGACACTTCTGGGTTTAATGTAAGAAACTTTGTTTGACTTGAATTTGTTTTAAGAAAGAGAATGATTAGCAATCAGTATTCAACACATTTAATTTCTCTACATTAGCCCAATTTACAGATCTTGGGACAGAAATGAAAACCTGTAAATAGCAAGCATGTGTGGTTGTTGGAAGAAGACACTAGGTTGATGAAATTCTAAGTATAGTACTTGCAGATCTTCTTTGATGTAGTTCATATTATAATACCCAAATCAACAAAATCAGCCAAGGTAGCAAGCATAGTTTGAGTCTCAGCTACACACTGGTTTGAACTTTGAACTATATCTCTTAGGCAGAACAATTCAGCTGACAAGTTGGGGTCCTTTCCACATGGGCAAAATATGCAACAGAACAGAGAAAGGACACCTGTACACATGTATGTATGTATGTATGTACTATGTAGACAACCCCACCACATTAAAGAATTTGCAATCTGCAAATCTGTAGGGGATTCAGATATGGCAAGAAGGATGATAGAGATCAGGAAGATCACCATATACTGGCAGTGACACATTCTCACCAGGGATTGTTTGTGCGTTGCATTTCACATCCAGAAGTTCACAAATCTATTTGCTTTGACATTGTGCCATGCTTAGTGCTTACTTATGGAATAGAAGCATCCATTTTTACACCTCAAACACAAGACAAAACCCTCCTTCCAATTTTCTTTCACCTCTCCTGCAACATACAAGTGGAAAACCAGACTAGGTAGTCTACCGTAAAAATAGTTTAGGAGCTGGTAGTACCTTCCCATCCTGTTGATAATCCAAACTACAGAACGCCAATTTAACATGGTTCACTATCAAACCTTTGGCTATAAACTTCTGATGTGGGTACCAAATCCATTTGCAAATGATATGATGCTTACCAAGACAGAGATCACAGCCATCACATATTTAATAGTATCTGTTCTCATGGTGTATTGACACTGCCACCCAGATACTACCTCTTTTTTGAAGTTTGCTTTACATTCTGAAAATCTTATAGTTATCAGTTCCCTGTACAAACTGTCTGGAGCAGAAAACCAGTTCACTGCCTCCAGGAGTTTGTGTCACTCAACATAGTATTTACAAATGACACAGACAATCCTGGCAGAAAAGACACAAATCAAGAATACTTACGAGTGTTTGATTTTAATATTTTTTCTAAACTACCATTGTCCGCCCTCATGCTACAGTTGCCTATTTGGTGTCTTGTGTGAAGTCGCAAAAGCTACACACTCACAGAATGATTGGTGAATGGCAACTCCTGATTCTCTTCCATCCAGCTCCTTGAATTTGCATGAAAATCTCTGCAGTTCATCAATACACCTACTGAGACCTTCTTAATCTCAGATATGATCTAGAGCTCACTATCTACAACAAACAGCTAAATATACTGTCATCTAACTGTAAAGTGAAACAAGGTGCTGAAAATAGAATAAAAATCTGGATTCTGCAGAAAGTTTCCAACACCATCTATGTTCATGCTTCCATTAGAAGCCATGGTAAAATGTTCAAAAGACAACAGCTGAACCTGAGCTTGCATATAGCCTTCTGTTTCCAACTGTACAGGACAGGTCAAGACCACAATCATGGATAAAATTACAACTCAATGTTATTTCACATGGGTGTCTTAAGCACTTAGACTCTCAGCTTCTGCACACTGGTAAAGAAAGTGTTAGGTACATGATCGCACTCTTCAAAATTGACAATTTTATCTCCTAAACATTGGCTGCAATAAGTATACCTTGAAAATGAGTCCACAAACTGCACAAACACCCAAGTCCCACCACCACCCAAACAGAGTCAAACAAAGGGAAATCAAAACTTGCAGACTACGCAAAACTCAAATTCATTGTCTAAGAATGCAGTTTGAGACACAGGACAACGAGAATGCATATAAATACAATGTCATCATCACAAAACCCACAACAAATTGAACATAGAAAGCTCTGCAGACTGCATCTTGCAACATCAAAAGGAGACAGAACATAATGAAGCTATTGTACGACCTGCTGTGTCATAGCCTGGACATCAACAGTTGGAGGATCAAAGCAGGGACCAAAAATCCAATGATCACAAATTACAGCTCAACTCTAAACCCTAGAACTCATCTAATGATGTCAATATGCTGCAGACATTCCTTCATAGGTACCTATTCAAGGTAAGAGTGTCCTGGATCAAGGGTTTTCCTGTTTTGCAGATATGACCACGAGTGGAATCAGTCGATGTTTTTGAAATGCAACAACCTGCGCTAACAATCATATTTGAAAAGGACTTATAGGTATGATCCAGAGTCTACAACAAGTCATCAGTGAAGTTCAAAAGGTTGTGCTGCAAGATCTTATGGAAAACTGGATATATCCATACCAATTAGGTCCAAAACAAAAGGAACCAGAAGAGATCATAACTGCCATTGCTTAAGCTCTCTATTCATCCTGGCAGCACAAGACCTGCTGGATCTGTGCAATCACAAAGAACCCTATAATGTTTGTGACCGTAGCCCTGCAACCAGACGCTGATTGTCTTATGGGATCCTAGCTCGATGTCCACCGAGCTGCTGTCCAGCATAAGGGACGACTGTTCTATAAGCCAGGCACTGGTGGTCCTTTGTAGGAGTTGCTTTGTCCGCTATAACTTTGCTGCTGTGAAGTTCAATATTCCTAACCGTAATACATCAGAGCAGATAACATGGGGACGATAGATAGCCCGAAACCTCAAAACAGTACGATTGCGCTTAAAAATACAGCGAAAGAGAAAAAATATACTAATCTGCCAACAAGTCGACGGCACGAGGAGTTCCGTGACCTTGCTTGCCACAGACACGCTGGATGCTACTTAGAATTAACATGGAAGCTAGTGAATGGTGAAGCCGTAGATCGTCCCGATAGTCCCGCTCGAGGTGCGGTTTCTTCCAAAGAGGAATTACTGCGGGAAGTCCGACGTTTCGACGCCGCAGCCGCAGCAGCTCGCTTCTGATCTCGTACTCTCTTTCTGCGGAAAAGCCTACGGATTAGCGAGATGACCACAATTTGATACGCCATTTTTCCCCTCTCCACCAAAGGCCTCTCCCTCTTCTCACTCACACCGCCCCTTCGCGCTACCTCGCTCGCTCGCGCTCGTAACAAAGATGCTTTGCACACTCTCTCTCTCACTCTCTCCCCTATGCAGGGAGGTTCCGGACGACGCTTACTTCTTCCCGTGTGAAAAGGTTCGTAATGAGAACCCACGTTGAGACACGTGGACAATCGACGCCACTTGTATGGACAGATGGCCGAAGAAGACAGTTCGCCAAGTGTCGACGCATTAATGGTGTAAGACTTAGCCAGAATTTAGCCAAAATTTTGATATGAAAAAAATCTAATTTTTTTAATAAAAAAAACTGCATGGAACTGCATGGTATTATATGCAAATAGGCCATAGGTGACCATAGGCATACCATAATAAATTGGTCACCTATGGTAAATAGGCCATAGGTGACCTTAGGCTATTATATACACCCCGAGGAGGTTATTCTTAGGATTCAAACCTACAATCACAAGAAAGTAAGATGTCATTATTACTTTATTAAACATTATAAATATCCCATCCAATAGGCTAATTCAGGAGATCTCCAAGTCCAAAATTTATCATTTCTTGAATGAATGCTACACTACATTTTCGGGTTCAGTAATAGGTATATATATTTTTAATGCCAAAAATCTCTAAAAATTACCTGCCCAAAAGGTCAAAAGTTAAGGAAATTATAGGTTTGTTGATGATCAGATTTTTGAAATTTGGAGACAATTGTGTAAGTTATATTTAGAGTTTTATCATTATTATTTTTGGAAAAAAATAATTAATAGGTAAATGATTTACCAATCACTTGTCTACTTATGCTTAACAATAATCTATTACAACTGACTTAAGTTGCCACATTAAGTTGTGGATTCCTTGTTCCTTGCAACTAAGAACCTTGACAAAGAAGAGAAATCATGCAACATTTCTCTCTTAATGAGATCATTCCATGAACTTAATGTACAATGATCAATCATGGTTATCAAAAAATTATTATTTTGACATAAAAATGTCAAGCCAAATTTTCATAAATTATTAAATTTTTAGTGCCAAACTCAATCATGAAAAATAAAATTATTATTCAGCACTTGATTGCCAAACCAAATAAGATATTACAGTAACCATTCCGAGCCCTTGCTCAAGTTGAAAGTAACTACTGCAGGTGTCTATTCACTCCAATGTTGATTGGTTCTTTACTTTTAAATGAAGAACCTTCGATTTCAGTTCCAAATAATAAATTAGAACAAGCTCAAATATCAAAAATGTTTCTTTAAACCTCTAAAGTTGTGTGTTCATTTTACAAGAAGAGGGTGTCAGTGGAGTTGCAACGAGTGTAAGGGATCTTTATTTTGAGGTGTGTTATTGTAGGTGAAGGTTCTTCTAGGCTAAGTGTTCTTTCAGATGTTCCTCCCCTCTCTTTATCTGAAATATATCTCACTATTAGGGGTTCGGGGTACTTGATTTGTTCCCATTCCCCTAGTGGTTCATCCTCTTTGGAGGATTCTTTGTTTGCTAGGACTTGGGTCCTTCCATCTTGTAGCTTTTTCTCCCCCTTTGTTGGGTGCTTTGTTTTATTGATAATTGGCAAGTCTTCATCATCTAAAGTTGCTTGAACTCTCTAGCAAGTTCATGGAGCTCTTGAACTACAGTTGTCTCTTTGTCTTTTGACCACTATCATTGTATACGAATCAATACCCCTGGCCTCTCCAAAAGTTCTTGCCTTTCCCTTGGTAACAATAAGTTCACATGATTAGAGCTTCATCATCCCCAATTTTTTGTCAGCCTCAAACTCTTGCCTTGGCTCTTCCAAAAAGAGTTTGCCTGAAAGCTTTTCAACTCATCTTGCCCCACAATTGTTAGGATAAAGCTTTTGTAACTAGGTGAACAGATTCAACATAATGTGCACTACTCTTGCGTATGGAAGCAATTCTCTAACACTTGCAAGTTGTGTCATGAGCTCCTTAACGCTTCTTATGAAATCTATCACATATGATGTCTCCTCCATCTTGAGTGAGTGTAGCTTGTTCACAAGAAGATTTGTCCTATTAGGATAGTGCATTCAAAATGTTCCCACAAGTCTCAAGATCTTCAGCATCTGCAATGACGGGGATTATCTTGTCCTTTATTGCTATTATCATAATGAAAAAAGCTATGTATAATCTATCCTAGAGCATTGTAGTTGTCATTTTTGCATTTTCATAATTATTGATCACTATTGCTTCCTGTTGGAGCACACTCCTAAGGGCATTGGACATACTAGCTCCCAGAGCTTCTCTCTCTGGAGTACAAACTTAATCATAACCTTCCAAACCCCATAATTGGTGACTCCTTCAGATTATTACTCTCACAAATTAAAACCTTGATGGGGTCTGGGCCATTCACACACATTCACTCAAACAGAGTGTGGATCACTGGATTACACACAGAAACTTACATACTCCTCCCCATAGACAACAGTATGGATCATTCAAACACTCATGCACTCCTCTCAAACCAATCGCTCTGATACCATGTAGAAAAAATGTTTCTTTATAATCACAACTCAAGTACAATGAGAAGACATACACAAACCATTTTTACAGCTCATAGGAATATACATTCTCTCTATCTGCCTAACATTAATTACATACAAACATAAGATTGTATGCACTACAGTTGACACCATGATTTTCTACTTCAGATCTGAGATTTTAAACTTTTGAGTATTAAACTATTGACCTTCTAGATACTTGATAGCCATCTTCAAAGCTACTGGTGTCTTTCTAAAACGCAGGTAGCCACTTGAAGACTATTGGTTACCAAAAGATCAGACAACTGACAGTCAGATGCATCTTTCTACATAGTGAACCTCTCCATCTCCTAGATTGGTACCTAGCAAAAGATCTAGCTTGTAATGAATGGAACTCACAAACACCTGCACACACTCCTTAGACAATCAAAAGTCATAGGCATTGATGGAAACTTTGAACTTATATGGATCTATTCCTATCATAGTATCATGTTGGAGTTTCTCTCCAATCAAGCTGTATTTGGAGTTTGCACAGGATGGCTCATAGTTGAGCAGCATCCTTGCCACTTTCAGCTATCTTAAAAAATTGAAAGTTGTAGGCAAGAATATATACAAGCTACTTGCCAAATGAGAAAAAACATTGGAAGACAATCCTCCCATTTACACAAATATTTTATTGTTGTAAGGAATTAAATACAAGGTTGATAAATGCTTGTGCCACACCAACAGGAGAAGGAAGATGAATTCTGGATGTTGTAATCACTCACCAGCACCATATCATATTGTCAATCCAGGGATGCCCCCCATATATTACTGCCAAATGCCTGCAGTGCCTGGATTATTTGAGGCCAGTAGTGCACAGTAAATTAGTCCAGAGGGAGTTGAGAATGCCTTAAGGAAATGTATTTTAATGGTGGAGCCATTTGTGCTTCTTCTTCTTTTGCTCATCAACAGCCTGCAAGCACCGAAATCAGAACCCGACACACACCATCAGACTTGTGACAATTAGAAAATGCTTAACATGGAAATCAATAGAATTAGTTGCATTTATTAGAACCATGAAAAGGGTTCACACCTTTTGATGGTCCAAACCCTTCAAGAGCCTACAGTCTCTCTACTGTGAGTCCCAACGTGTGATGAAAGAAATAGAAATTTCCCAGGTCAGAGATATACCGTCTTCAAGAAAGCTCGGAATGTTAACACTGCGGCATCGCGCCTTCTGCATCTCAGGAACATCATGTCACTTAGTCCATACATTACAATATTTATTCATCCCTGGGTTGCCGTGATTGATGAAAATACAGATGAATCATGCCTCTAATTCAAGTCCAAAAGGCAATATGTTCACACTGAATCAATCTCAGATATTTGTGTCTGCTTCTCTAGAACAGTTATCACCAGGTGAAAGAAGCAAAAGCAACAAAACCTTCAAACTTCAGATTATGATGAGGTAAAGAAGTTACCGAGCATCCCACAATGCAAAACTGCTTCTTCTACCATCATGGCTTTTGATTACACACTGTATTAGAGGGCCCACTGGTATTTCAATCTGCCACAAACAATCTACTGTCATTCCAGTAGTTGGGAAAAGTGACAGCACATGTTTACATACCCACCATTATGCTCATCAATTGGACATGTCAGACTCTTTGCAGTGGTAAAATACATTCCATGCTTCCCTCCTTTCTGAAACTGCTCAACTAACTTGACCAGAGTATCTCTTAACAAAGAGCTCTTTTGGCAAATGACATTGTAGAACAAGCCCCCAATGATTTACTCACAAAATCAGATATGCAGAATAGTAATGACCAGGAAAAAGACAAGTATGGGTTATGGGAAAGAGTCATGCAACATACAGAAACATCAGCTGCATACTTTTCACTGATAACTTTACGAGAATCAGTACGGCGCAACTCATATGTAGAGCGGCGTAGTATTAGTACAGCAGGCTCCAGTGGTTCCTCCGATGGTCCTTCCTGAAGATGTACTAGGTCATGTTAAGATCTGAAATGCCAGTGGCCTACTCATCAACCAAGACCACCTTCCCCTAATGACAGTGACCTTACAAGGATTTGCCAATGTCTAGGTTCCTAATTTTGTTGTGTTGTCAATGATCCATCAAGAAGAGAATAGGTTAGACATCACACATCACTGCCCATTACACCAAACTCTAGACCGAAAGTTACAATAAGAAGCGGATTTTTGGCAGTTCAATTTCATATAGAACCCAGCCATTGCAAGCCCCTTTAACATATAGAAGTCAGAGCAGAAGAAGGGTGTGGTGCACTATGGACCAGGAACTGCCCGTCGAATGATGCATAACCATTTGTAATATAGCTGACAATTTGATCTTTCATCATTGGATCTGCAAATACAACCACAAGTAACATGAGGCTATTGAGCCTATTCTACTCTACTGGGGGAACATGTGGTCTTACCTGTGAAAAGTTGCTATAAAGACTATATCATAGAGACTCCTGGTTTGCAGAACCTCTGCTAAGCAAGCTGCAGAAAGGTGTCGTCTTAAAAGTTTCAATTGTTCAAGGGTACCTTACCTGCTCCATTTAGGGTTTGACTTTGAATCTTGAACAAATCATAATTGAAGGATCACTGTCCTCATTCTAACAAGCATTCTAATATTTGCACCACTAGGTCTGTGCATACACAACACTGACCTTGAGAGATCGATCTGCCATCATTAGCCATGACCATTACTAGCTCACCCTGCACACCAGACACAAATTATTAACATATAGTCTTATAAAATAGAACTTAGACCCTGCAAAAACTCTTGAAATGAATTGACTAAATTGGCATTTTTGAGTTGTTAGAATGAGGTGTATATCTGACAGCCACATTACAATAAATCTGCACAGTTTTGCTCTCCTCTCATAATGGTAAACATTATAAAAGCACATTTACCCATAACAACCCCTGAAAGATTAAAAGACTTACTCTGCGACCCATCTCATCCATGGGCACACAGTCAATGGCCAGCTTGATGTCACAGTCATCTGCAGTGATCATATACTCTGGCTGTCCTGCCCCTGTCACTCCAATCATTAATTAGAGTCTCTATGAATAGATAACTCATATTGCTAAGTGATGATTTGCAGAAACCAGACTGATTTCCTGCATCCCAATAAACAATAGATTTTGAACATAAAAGCAGACTTAATTTTTGGGAGTGTACCAAGGGGTCTTTTCTTTATCACTCCAAGGTACCAACCATTTTAGTCATTCTAGAGAGGAAATATGCAAAAGACTGACCAAAAAAAACCTAGTAACAGCCAGAAATCTGTCAGCAGGCAAACACCAGGGAATCTGCAGGAGGTAAGAGGAGATTGAAGAGTACCCTCAATGTCAGTTCTACTGCCATCTGGAAGGTGCCGAACCCACTGCAGTCCAGGAATAAATAGTCAACCACCGAGGTCAGACATATATTAAATTCCATATGAAGCACACAAAGTTGTATGCACTTTAAGTCTCAAAACTACATTCTTTTGTTTTAAAACAAGCAGGGTGGTCTGCAATAAGACCTGGAAGATGCAAAGAGTCGTTCCATTAACAGGGTAGCCACATGCCGTTAACCGGCCACCCAAAACAGCATCACCCACTATTATAAGGCCCTCAATTCCTGGTAAAGAGTCACCTTCTGCAAAACCCAAATCTCTTTGTCTCATAGGTTAACACCAAAGTATTTCACACAGAAATATCTCAAGATGGTCACACGTAAAATATCTTATCATGCTGTCAATTATAACAATAATCAGTAACACATCTAACATGTCTAACACAGGTACAGTCCTTTTAATCAATAGCCAGGGATGTCCTTTAAGTTGCATAATCAAAACCAACATATTGTTTACACAGTGCATGTCCACGCACTCTCCACAACTAAGTTATCTGTCATCTAAAGTGTTTCCACTAAATAGTCATTGTCACCAGTAATAGGATTAGAGTAATGTGGCTCACCTGCAGTGCTTGAAAAGTTGGGCCTTTCAGTCAGATTGGGTAGATGAGGACCAGCATAAACTCTGTCAAGATGTGAGTCTTGCTCATGGCCTCTGGGGAGTGGCACATAGCCCTCTGGATCACGAAAACGCTCTGGTGCCTGACCACCCATTGACTCATGCCACACAGGGGCTTGAGAGTTGGGGTGTTGTCTGTTGGTCACACAGATCCACAGAATGGTCATATTTCCAGTTCAGATGCTATATCCAAAGAATGGATCAGTAAGGTCATGTACCTGATGTTGAGCTCAATCAAAGATTCTCTCTGAAGAGGAAAGTGAACTGTTCCCAGTAAATCTTCACAGGAGTGCCGTTCTACCACAAAAAGCTTAAACCCTAAACCCTCAAACAAGGTGCATAAGAAAGTAAAGTGTGAATGGTTGATTTTGTTGCCTTTAAGCAACATCATCATCACCTTACCCTAATATAATCTCTAGGTAAGAGATTGATGTGATGATTAGTGGAGACGATCAATGGACAAGGCATTACAAACGGCTGTAGTCAAATACAGCTTGTCCTGGATTTAGAACTTGCTATAAATCTTGTCATCTGAATTATTCTTCTTACATTTAACTGCTTCAAAGATCCCGTAATACTATCCCTCAGTCTTCATTGAAGGCAAATGCACAAGGGTTGACAAGCACTGTGGCTAAGCAAATATGTTGAGGAGACAGGTTTTGCAGAGCTCACTGATGGTCACTGAGAAGTCTTTGTCGTTGATTGTTCCCACTTGGCTTATCATTCTGACTCTGTGGAGGTAAGGCACCCCGCTCTAATGGAGGTCCTGCCTGCGGTGTCTGAATTGGCAATGTTGGCTGTAGCGAAAATGAGGGCACTATCTCAAACCCATTCTCCTGTTCACAAATATCCCAAAGTTGAATTGAGCATCAGTGATTGACAAATCACTGGCCTTACAAACAAACAGGGATACTCTTTCCTATACTGAAACAAAAGTGGTCAAGACTGCAATCCACTGTTGTCTTTTCTGTTTGATAGTCATAACTCAAACTTTCAAGACTATTCTCACCACGTCGCCTCTGAGACTGCCAATGATCTGTTGCAGTTTGCAGATCACATATGTCAAAGAAGACTTAGGAACATTGCTATGCTTTGTCACCCCCCAAATATGGTCCTAATATGGTCCTTAGATCTTACATGTTCCTTACCCCTGTCCTCCTGCTATAATCTCTTCAAATGTCACCTAAGTTGAATGGAAAAGGATGGTCAAAGATTAAGGTGTTCACTTTTAGGATTTCAAGTTTATAGGTTAGAGGTCCCTGGCATTGGCAGCTGCAGCCATGTCATAAGGCACAGCAAATCTGTTGCACAGTAGTGAAACCTTTCCAGAGACTTGTATGTTGACTGGTACTCAGGCAGGACATGCTAGACATGGGCTCTAGCCTCATTGAAAAACATCCCAATCCTTGTGGAATTCCATTAAACACATCACACCCAGCTATTCTTCAGTAACAAAGTAAAACCAAAATATGTCTTGGATTCCTCATTTGCTGCATAAGCCATCTGCAAGTGCCAGGATGATTACAGGTTGTTTTACAACTTTGATCTGCATAATTTGCAAGATGCAATTAGCGTCCTTTTTCACTCATCAAGCAGAACACTGCTGTTAACCTTCAGTGGGCCAAATGTAATAGTTACTTGAAATGAAGGCAGAGGAGTGGAGGGTCTGGAAGGCTGAAAGGAGGGCGGATATGGTGTGTAGTACTGAGAGTCTTTCACCTTAGCCTGCATGAAACCAGGAAAAAACTGTAAGTTTTTGAAGAGAGTGGACAGTTCACTATGTAGATGAATAGACAAAGTCACTGAGGGACTAGCATTGTCATGTCTTTGTCCACACATCACATGATCACTGTTCCATCATCTGACCATTGTTGTGACATCTGCTTCCTGTGATTTGGAACTGGTGCTAAATAGACAAGGTTGTGAAGAAAGTTGTTACTCAAAATAGAAGGGGTATGAATAAGTCCTAGACCTTGTACAGTTCCAACTCTGACCGCAGTCTTTGCACCAGTATCTGCAGACTCCATTTGCACAACTATCAGACTTCTTTCTATGATATGGTTAAAGGAATGAGAGAGCATCAAACAGTGTTGTCCACCATACTCTGATCCAACAAATGCATGCAGTACAGAGCTGCAATTGCGCCCATGACAAATAGCACAACTGTGTCAAAAAATGAAGAATTCAACAGCACAGCCAATGATTGCAGAAGTGCCGGGTCAGATATCTTTGATTCTGATAAACAAGGAAATTCCTATGAAACCAATCCTATTGACCCATGATGGGACTACTGCAGCTACAATTTTTTTCTCTGACCAATTTCTTCAGGGCTCATGATTAGCTTGCATTGCCAGTTCCTACCTCAAGTAACTGTAATCTTTTTGTAGAGTACCCAAACAAATTCACCAGAAACAGGAAATCAGGTGAACAAGGAGTATAACTCTCCCACAAGGAGCAAGAAGTAACCTGATTCCAGGCTCTCAATCACTGTCCCATCTAAATGATAAATTAAAAGAAGATGAAGAAATAAATGACAACGAACCTTGACATGGCTAACCATGGATTGAGCATCTGAGACTGGTGGTTGCAGGTCAAACTCAGACAACAGTGGCATCAGTAACTGAACATATGTGTTCTTCTCCTGCTCTGCCAACTGCCATACTCAGCTGGACCATTCTTCAGTATAAATTCTTGCACAACTCAAGGTCAAAAAGTACAAAAGGGCCAGAAATTGAAGGCAGAAGGTCCTGCTGATACAGAGATGATGATAACATCAGCTCAAGATGAGTCAGGATTTTTCAGTGAGAAACCTGAACAGCATATGTCAGGCGGATGTTCTCTTCAAGGATATCTTGGCGATATGACAATGCCTTCAAAGCTGCATCTACAAGCCCTTGTTGCATCTGGTCATGGGTCTGTGATAAGTCAGAACAGCACAGAGTTAATCTCATAACAAGAAGTTGGCTACACAATCATCTGAACAAGACGACAGTGATATATAGATAAGGTAAAACCATACCATTCGCAGCTCTGCAACCCGATGCTCTAGTATTCTTTTCTCACTAATTAGTTGAGCCTCCTGCCATTTCATAGGGCAAGGACAAATGAAAGTAAGTGCTCATGGTCCTATTATCCAATCAACAAATTAGAAAAGTACTGCATATTTATAGTTAATCAACTGACACTCGAGAAATCCACTTTTTGAATCAAAACCTCAGTCCTAGAGTCACTAGTGCACTCATTTTGAAGTTGCTGGATGTTGAATGTGCAATCACCCCACAAATAGTTCACAAGTTGTGTCACAGGAGCTGATAGAATTTCTGACACTAAGATATACAAAAGCTAAGTTTCACGGGATGGGGGTGTATGCCTCAGTGTTTATCATATGCTGTGAAGAGCGTTATTTTGCCTCTCATACGTAAGGTAACAATGCCATCCAATGATCCATATCCAAGTGTGCTCTTAACCCATTTCTCCTCAAACACCACTTAAGAAGCATAAATGACCATGCACATTATGGAAATAATACACCAGGACAGTACATCATGCATTCCTTAGATCATTGCCAATAAGTATGCCAGTGCAGGTTACACAGAAAGACAAAGCCCACATAGGGAAGAATGGACAGAGGGCCAAGAAAACTTGCCTTCATTGAAGCTTCTGCTAGTTGTTTCCGCAACTGACTGTCAAAATCCTCTGAGTTTCTTGAATTCATTACTGTCATATCCTGGGTCATCCAGAGCAATTTCAGGTGTGATGTTCAGAGTTCAGACCAGATATAACTGGGTGTCAAGCCTGCTCCTACAAAAGGATGGTGAAGTTGAAATTTGGTGTGAACTCCAAGACCAGTTCGCCATGAGGCACAGAACCTCCTATGAATCAAAACCATTTCTAGGGGGGGATGATGAATCTGCATTAACCATTATCTGCAAGTGGAAGAGTGACACATGTGCTACCTCAAAGTCTTTGTGAAAGGTACCACCTGTTGATGATTGGAGAAATGACTGTTTGTTGTCTCTGCCATGTCTGAGGAAAAGCCCTGCCCTGCACTTGATGGTCTCCAGAAGTCTGTTTCATGGTGTCGTCGACCCCTGGTGCATCACTAACATCCTCTGAATGACTAACAACCCATCTGACCTCAAACACAATTCTGCAGGAGATTCCAGATGGACAATGTTAAGGAAAACGAGAGAAGACCTACATGCGAGGAGAGACTGAGCTAGTTTGTCTATTTAAGCGATTATTGCCATTTTCCATAACTCGTGTCCCATGTGCACGTCCATTGTGGCCTCCATTAGTAGCCACCACTCCATTCCTGGCACCATTGCTTGGCATGTGGAGCTGAGCTGATGAGGATGTATCACCTGGTGAGGAGACTGCACCATTTTGATACTCAGAGAGAGAGGGCATTCCCAGATTGCGCCCCTGACCCCCTGCTGCTTGTGGAACTCTTGCACTAAGAACTTGTGAAGGTGGAGGAGAAATTGTGTAGAGATTGCTGGCATCTTGCTTTCCAAGTTTCTTCAAAATAATAACAGCAAAACCATCAGTAAACCCACACAAGAGCAATGATCATAAGGCCTAATCCAGTTCCCTACATTTGACTGATCTTCCTGCATGTGATTCTTTCTGACATAGTGAAGAGAAACTCACAGAGAATACACACATTTGACTAAATTAGGGGGCTCGAGAGACATTATGATTCACACTCCCAGAGCCTCTGCTGGAAGCAATGCATATGACCGTATTACATTCACACTAACACTAACATATCTATGAAATGGCAGACAAATCTCAACAGAGAAAATCTCAAAGACTACAATTGGAAGGTAACATGACAATGAGTGCAGACTATGATAACAACCTTACAAGCATCTTGCTCACAAAAGCATCAGACCTTCACCTTCATCACTCATACTAACCTACAAGAAATCAGCATTCCTTCTTTGCAGAGAAATTTGCAGCTCTCCATCAATTCAACCTTTGATTCTACTCAAAACCCTAGTTGTGCTGATCATTGCAACAGACAGACAGGAAGACAGTCAGTCACATGTTGTTGTCTTCTTCATTGAACCGCTTACATTGTACTGCAGCTCCCATTCTGCTTTTCGAAGGCTGGATCTCAACTGTGCTATTTCCTCCACCTGTAAACAGCATAGCACAGAAATTGAGACCGTTTCTTCTTCTTCCATTTGCCCTTCTTCACTTGGCAAATGCCAGAGTAGGTGGAGCAGCAATGCACAACTGAATGACATTGATGCCAGGAAAACAGGGTTTCAGGACTCAGGAGACTCTTCTAACCTGTGCTCGAATTGTTGAATCCGCAATGTCTATTGTGTCCACGAGTTCCTTCATGCGAACAGTTTGCAGCAATTCAGCCCCTCCTCTCGCTTGTACCACACTCAAAGAGAATTCAGAGAGAGGAAGAGAACCACTCGCAGAACTCTCCTTCTGCATTGGAAACTCCAAAGAACTTCAAAAAATCTAGATACACATGGAGACACCAAAAAGATCGCAGTGAATACTGACCTGCTCGGAGCTTCTTGGTCTAGGCGCTAGCTCCACAGAGCGTAGCCTGTTTTGAAGCTCCGTCACAACTGCTCCTGAACCGGACCTAGCATCTGCCTGTTCTGGCATATTTCCTCCTCCTCCTCCTCTTCTGTAGTCCCCTCTTCTCGACGCTTCTGCACTCACTCGATACGCCATTTCTCTCCCTCTCCGCTGCTTTTTCTACCACATGTTGTTCCGAACTACAAAAGCTCCAGCCATTGAATCTCCTACCCCTAAGAGAGTTGCATCTTCCGCAGCTTCACACTTGGGATACACATCACCGAGTTTCTCTCGCGGCCTAGTATTGTTACCCCCCGGGGGCCGCGACGCCAATTTTTCTCCCCTCCTACAACGCCTCCTTTCTAGAAACACTCTTCAAAACACACAGACCCTCGAACATTCTCTCTCACCTTCTTTCGTCTCTTCATCCGCCTCTCCTTCCCGGGACGCCATCCTTCTCGCCCCCCCGGTACTTCTTCCTTCTTCAGCACCTTCTCCAAAGCACAAGTCCCCCCCCCCCCCCCCCCCCCCCCCCCCCCCCCCCCCACCCCCC
>Ga0209208_10005451_pt1 | contig 17734 bp, 14 predicted proteins | sample S1TSphfallax_3_FD_187694 | JGI IMG/M metagenome (GOLD analysis project Ga0209208, IMG submission 187694) | Host-associated microbial communities from peat moss isolated from Minnesota, USA - S1T2_Fd - Sphagnum fallax MG (SPAdes) (version 2) | ecosystem: Host-associated > Plants > Peat moss >... | reverse complement strand
CTTGTCGATGAAGGCCAGTTGTTCGCGTTCCCGGCCATATTCGTAGGAGGTTTGCAGATAAGTGAGTGATTTGTCGCTGCGCAGGGCATGCAGCGTCGTATGGTTCCAGCAATATTCGAGCAACGTATGCTGGGTTGCTTTGCCGACTGCACCGCTCTGAGTAAAGGCGATCCTTCCGCCGGCGTCGTCCACGAGCATTTCCAGCGCCTCGCGGTTCGAGGCGCTGATCGCGACGATGGCCGCGTGCTCACCCGCTCCGATGTAGGGCGACAGCTTCTTGAAGTACAGGGCGACAGAATCGGCGAACACCGCGGTTTCCTTTTTGATGATGCCCGGTGCCTGCGCCACCGCCTGGCCGCAGGCGAACGCCGCTTCCGGGTCGCGGAACGTGAGCAAGTATTCATCCCACTCGTGCGCCGGTGCGAGTGCGATCTCCAATTCGAGAATGATGCCATTCGTGCCGTAAGTGTGTGCATGTTGCATGGCCGCGGGCGATCGCAATTCGATGACCCGTGGTTGCACTTCGACCGTCATGAGTTTGATGCCGAGGACGGTCCCCGGGGCGCTCAACGGACCGTAGGTAATGGACCCAATCCCGCCGAACCCGCCGCAAAACAGGCCGCCCAGCGTCGCCATGCGGTAAGTCGAGGGCATGCAACGAAGTTCCCAACCGTGCGGCGCCAGCTGCTCATCGAGTACGCCCAGCTTGATGCCGGCTTGGGCACGCGCGACGCCGCGCTTCAGCCAGAGAAGCCGGTCGCAAGCCGTCATTTCGATGACCACGCCTCCGTTGAGCGGTATGGCCTGACCATAATTGCCCGTGCCGCCCCCGCGCATCGTCAAGGGCAGGTTTTCGCGCACGCAGCCGGCAACGATCTCTCGCAGTTCATCGACATCGCGCGGCCGCACGACGGCGTCCGCTGATTTGCTCTCGAGCTGACGCCGCAGGACCGGACTGAACCAAAAGTAATCGAGTGACTTGCGCTTGACTTCGCTCGGATTCAGGCACCAGTCAAGCTCGGGGAGCGAACTCACCAGGGCGTCGATCCGTTCGGACCGCTCCGTCACGGTTGCCTGTGGGGCCAGCGCATGCGATGCACCTCGCCGATGGCCGTGGCCCAACTCGTTGCCAACTGGTCGAGCAACGCGACACCCTGTGCGAGGGTCGCGCCCCTGGGGTCGCCGATGACGCCGCTCGGTCCAAAATCGCGCGCGCACCAGGCCGCCGCGGGCCGGGTCTTCGACAGCGTTGGACACGGGAACGGTTCCAGAACATTTGCCGTGGCGCGGTCCATGCGGACCGTGTCCGGCGCGAGCGCCGTCATGAGGGCGGTCTCGCCATGCCCGGCATGCATCGCGAGATCACGCTCCTCGTCAGACATGAAGCTTTCATCGTGTGGTACCGCCCAGGTGGAGCGGGCGATGATGACGAAATCGCCGTGGCGCAGCCGCAGCTCCCGGGCGGCCATGTCGAGCGGCTGGGGTTGCCCGCCATGCGCATTCACGATCAATAATTTGCGAAAACCCGAACGGTAAATCGATTCGCCGATTTCGATCGCCGTGTTCAGCAGCAGTTCGCCGGTCAGGGTAATGGTTCCCGGAAAATGCAGGTGTTCGTCGGACTTGCCGTAGGTGATGGGCGGCAACGCATAGGCCGGCACCGTGTCGGGCAGGATCGACAACGCTCGACCCACCACGCCCGCGGCGATGACGCTGTCGACCGCGCACGGCAGATGCGGGCCATGCTGCTCGATTGCGCCGGCGGGCAGCACGATGACGGTATGCTCGCGGTCCGCCAGCGCATCGATCTCGACCCAGCTCAAGTAGGGTAGGAAGCGGCCCGGAGGTGTGTAGCCGTGCAGCATGCGGGTCAGAGGTGCGTGCCCGGGAGCAGGACCGGGGTGGCGGGCGGCAGATACAGCGTTGCTTCGACTTCGATGAGAATGTCGTCCGTCGGCAACAGGGCGCTTACCTGCACCACGGTCGAGGCGGGAGCGACGTCCGGAAAGAAACGCCGCCTCACCGAACTGTAGTACGGGAAGTGATCCAAATTCTTGAAGTACTGCACCAATTTTTGCACGTCGCTCATCCGGCCGCCGATGCTCTCGACCGTGCGTCGAATGCTGTCGAGTACATACCAGCTCTGAGCCAGTATCGGTCCCTGTTTGATATCGACGGAAAATTCGCCGGTGCGGCCGATGAGATCGGCCGCCTCGGCGTCGATGTCGTCGAAGCCTTTGACGATGAGGCCGGTCGCGGGATTGACGGCGATGATGCCGGACAGGAAAACGAAATCGCCCGCGCGACGGTACGGAGAGTAGCGGGCGAGTGGCTGGGCGGCATCCGCAGAGCCCGTTGGATTGTCTGTGGTGACCACAAGCTGCTTATAACACAATGTTGACCGAATGGTTTGAACAATCGGTCAAACTTAAGTACGATGGCCGCCGGGCTTTAACGAATGGTCGCGGAGCTTTGACGAATGGTCGCGAGCACTATGAGTTGGAGGCGACAGACCGCAGCCGGCGAGCACGAAGGCGACCAGCTCGTCGAGTACATGCGATTGCAATGCCCGGTCGGTCATCGGTCTACGCAGCATTTTCTCGGCCTGAATGGCATAGTCGGCGTAGTACTGGGTCATCGCCCAGAGGTGCATCATCAGGAGCCATGGATCCAAGTGGCGGATTTTCCCCGCCTTTACCCATCGCTTGATCACCGCGACCGTGCGGTTCGTATTGCCCACGGCGTTCGGCCAGAATTTCTCGAGTCGGTGCCCGCCGCTCAGCAATTCAGTCGTAAAAATCCGCGACAGCTCCGGGTTTTGGAAGGAATACTTGAGTTTGTCCCGGATATAGCGCGCCAGTATCTCGGCAGGCGTATCGACTTCGTCGTCAAACTCGACGAGCGTCATCCATACCGCCAACAATTCGCCGAGCAGATCGCCATACAGCGTCTCCTTGTCTTCGATGTAGTAATGCAGCGCGGATTTGCTGAGGCCCGCGCGTTCAGCAATCGCCTGTGTCGATGCGCCGGCAAAACCATGTTGGCTGAACTCGCTGATGGCCGCGCGGCGAATTGCCTGCATCACTTCGTCACGAGTCTGTTTTACTTTGGCGCGGGCCTTGGTCTCGTTCATGCCGCCAAGTATGCACGCAATGCCTGAGCTCATGTCCATGATCTTGAGCCGCTTGGGTCTCGGCGTCATGACGCTCGTGGCGGTATCGGCGGTGGTTTTCTTCTCCATGGCGCTGCTGCCGGGCGACGTCGCGCAGCAGATGCTGGGACGGGCGGGCACACCCGAGGCGGTCGCCACCCTTCGTCACGATCTCGGACTGGACCGCCCGATAGGCCAACGCTATGTGTCTTGGTTGTCAGGCATATTGCACGGCGACTTCGGCCGCTCCCTGGCCAGCGGTCGGCCGATCGCGCAGATTGCCAAGGGCCGCCTGCTCAACACGCTGTTTCTGGCCAGCTTCGCAGCCATCATCTCGATTCCGCTGTCGGTGGGCCTCGGCATCTTGGCCGCCTTGTACCGACGGCGCGCCGCCGACACGGCCATCAATCTCATCACGCTGCTGGCGATATCGTTACCTGAGTTTCTGATCGCCTACCTGCTCATTTATCTGTTCACGGTCAAAGCCGGGTGGGCGCCCAGTCTCGCCATCGTCGGGGCGGATACGCCGCTGCCGGAACGGTTGCACAAGACCATCCTGCCGGTCATGACATTGACTTTCGCGGTCGCCGCCCATATGACACGCCTCACCCGCGCCGCCATCGTGAACGTGTTGTCGAGTTCCTACATCGAAATGGCGCATCTCAAAGGGCTGTCCCCATGGCGCATCATCGTGCGCCACGCGGTTCCCAACGCCTTGGGTCCCATCGTTAACGTGGTGGTATTGAATCTCGCCTACCTGATCGTCGGCGTCGTCGTCGTCGAGGTGGTGTTTACCTATCCCGGCCTCGGTCAATTGATGGTGGACTCGGTCTCGAAGCGGGATTTGCCCTTGGTCCAGGCGTCCTGTCTCATCTTTGCGGCCACCTACATCACGCTCAATCTGCTGGCGGACTTGCTGTCCATCGTCTTCGATCCGCGCATCTTGAGCCGGCCCGGATCTTGAGGCCCTTGGTCGTCTTGAAGTCCGCACCGGCCTCTGCCCGATTCGGGTTGATCGTCGTGGCCGGCTATGGCGCGTTGGCCGTCCTCGCGCCGATACTTGCGCCCTACGGTGAAACACAAATCGTCGGCCTGGAGTTCGCGGATTGGAGCGCGCAACACTGGCTGGGTACCGATGACCTCGGCCGTGATGTACTCAGCCGCCTGCTGTATGGCGCCCGCAATACCATCGGCATCGCGGTCCTCACGACCGCGATCGCGGCCCTCATCGGCGGGGTCGCGGGCCTGGTTGCCGGAAGTCTGCGCGGCTGGGTGGATCAAGTCCTCGGGCGCTTGGTCGACGTGTTGATGGCCGTACCGTCGTTGATATTGACGCTGTTGATGCTGGCGATATTCGGCACGTCGGTCGTCAGCATGATCCTCATCATCGCGTTGATCGAATCGACGCGGATTTTCCGCCTTGCGCGGGCGCTGGCGATGGGCATCGGCCTGTTCGACTACGTGACGACCGCCAGGCTCCGCGGTGAAGGTCTGGCCTGGATCGTTTTTCGCGAGATCCTGCCGAATGCCAGCGCCCCGCTCATCGCTGAATTCGGGCTGCGCTTCAGCTTCGTATTCCTGTTCATCGCCACCTTGAGCTTCTTGGGCCTCGGAATCCAACCGCCGACCGCCGACTGGGGTTCGATGGTGCGGGACAATGCCACGTTGATCGCGTATGGCCAGATGGCGCCTCTGCTACCCGCTGCTGCGATCGCACTGCTGACGGTGGCGGTCAATTTCATCGTCGACTGGCTGGTGCATCAATCGAGTGGTCTTGCGGATTGAGGCATGGGAAGGCCGTTGCTCACCATTCGCGGATTGACCATGCACACCGGGGCGCAAGCCGGCAGGACCGAGATCTTGCGCGGCATCGATCTTGAGCTGCAGCGCGGCACCATCCTCGGGCTGGTCGGCGAGTCGGGATCCGGAAAGTCCACGCTCGGTTTGGCGTCGATGGGCTATGCGCGCGAAGGTCTTCAGTTCGCGTCGGGCGTGATCCTGTTCGACGGCATCGATTTGATCCGTGCGAGCGAACGCGAGCGTCGCTCGCTGCGCGGTGCGCGGATCGCCTATGTGGCCCAATCGGCGGCGGCATCCTTCAATCCGGCCCGCCGATTGTTCGATCAATCGATCGAGGTGGCCGTCGGAGCCGGTCACGTGAGGCGCCGCGACGCGATTGGTCAGCTCATCGAATTGTACGCCCGCCTGCAGTTGCCCGATCCGGGCACGCTGGCGCTGCGGTATCCGCATCGGGTCTCCGGCGGTCAACTGCAACGCGCCATGACGGCAATGGCCATGCTGCCCAGGCCCGATTTGATCGTCTTCGATGAGCCGACCACCGCGCTCGATGTCACGACCCAAATCGAGGTGCTGTCCGCGATCCGTGAAGTGGTCGCAGCGAGTCAGACCGCCGCAATCTATATCAGCCATGATCTGGCGCTGGTCGCGCAAATGGCGGATCGCATCATGGTGCTCCGCCGCGGACAGGTGGTCGAAGAGGCCGACACCCGGCAGTTGCTGCATGCGCCGCGCGAGTCCTATACGCGTTCCATCTGGGCCGCCAATGACTTTCGCGCCGCGCCCAAACCCATCCCGGACGCGCAGGCGACCCCCTTGTTGCAGGCCACGCGGGTGGGCGCATGGTATGGACGAACCCCCGTACTCCGCGACGTCTCGCTCACGGTGTACGCCGGGCGGACGTTGGCCGTGGTCGGCGAATCAGGGTCCGGCAAGTCGACGCTGGCCAAGGTGATCGCGGGTCTCTTGGTGCCCGGCGCGGGCACCTTGGAGTTCGCGGGATGCTGCCTCAAGGGAGGGTTTCGACGGCGTACCCGCGAACAGCTCTGCCGCATCCAGCTCATCTCGCAGTCCCCCGATGCCGCCCTCAATCCCCGTCAGCGTGTCCGCGACTCGATCGGCAGGCCGCTGACCTTCTATCACGGTCTTAAAGGGGCCGCGCGCGAACGACGCGTGCGGCAGTTGCTCACCGAGTTGGAGTTGGATCCGGATCGATACGCCGCTCGGTTCCCGGGTGAGCTGTCCGGCGGGCAAAAGCAACGTGTATGCATCGCCCGCGCGCTCGCCGCCGAGCCCGCGCTGGTGATTTGCGATGAGGTGACCTCGGGCCTCGATCAGATCGTGGCCCAAGACACGCTCAAGCTCCTGGACCGCCTGCAGCGCGAGCGCGACCTGGCTTATATCTTCATCACTCATGATCTGGCCATCGTGCGTGCCATCGCCGATGACGTCATCGTGATGAAGAACGGCAGCATCGCACGCAGCGGACACCGCGATGACGTTTTGTCGCCGCCCTACGATCCCTACACGGAATCATTGCTGTCCAGCATTCCCGAAATGGATCCCGATTGGCTCGATCGAGTGCTCGAGCGCCGGCGGGGTGTCCATTGACCGCGGTATCCCGGCGTGCCGTGCTGTGGGGTGCCGCCGGTGCCCTCGCTTTGGGCAAGACTCGCATGGCGTGCGCGCAGAGCACACCGAAATCCGGCGGCCGGTTCCGTCTCGGGCTTGGGGAGGGCGAAATAGGGGATCCGCATGATCCTGCGCTCTGGGGTTCGTCCTTGGTGCTGGTCGGATTATGGGGCGCCGTTTACAACAACCTCATGGAGATCGGACCCGACAATCGCCTGACTCCCGAACTCGCGGAAAGCGTCGAGTCATCGCCGGATGCGAAGACCTGGGTCTTCAAGCTGCGCCGCGGGGTCGAGTTTCACAACGGCAAAACTCTGGAGGCCGATGATGTCGTCGCCTCGTTCAACCATCACCGCGGGCCATCGTCGGAGTCGGCGGCGAAACCCATCCTGGACAACATCATCGATCTGAAAGCGGATGGCAGGGAGCGGGTGGTGTTCACGCTATCGGGCGGCAACGCCGATTTTCCGCTGCTCTGCACGGACTATCACTTGGTGATCGGCCCCGCCAAGGACGGCAAGATCGACTGGGAGCCTGCGACGGGAACGGGCGGCTACATTCTCGTCGTGCACGAGCGCGGCGTCAGGATGGTGCTGAAGCGCAATCGGAATTATTGGAAAATCGGCCGGGCGCATTTCGACGACGTGGAGTTGATCCATATCGGCGATATCGCGGCACGCATGAACGCCATCATCACCGGGCAGGTCGACGTGATCGAGCGTCCGGACCTCAAGTCGTTGCATCTCCTCAAGGAGTACTCGAACGTCGTCATCGACGAGGTCGCGGCCACTCAGCAATACACGCTGCCCATGTTTACCGACGTGGCGCCTTTCCGCGACTTGAACGTCCGCCTCGCGCTCAAGTTCGCCATTGACCGCGACGCCATGGTGCACACCGTCCTTCGCGGTCACGGCACGGCGGGAAACGACAGTCCGATCACCCCGGCCAACAAATACTTCGCAGCGGATGTGCGGCCTCGACCGTACGATCCCGACAAGGCGCGCTACTACCTGCGGCATGCGGGACTGTCGTCGCTGAAGGTCGACTTGTGGGCCGCCGACGCAGCCTTCAAGGGCGCGGTCGACACCGCGGTGTTGTTCAAGGAGCATGCGGCCAAGGCCGGGATCGACATCAACGTGGTACGGGTCCCCGACGACGGCTACTGGACCGGCGTCTGGAGGACGAAGCCCTTCGTCATGTGTTTTTGGCAGGGACGGCCCTCGGAGGATGAGATCTTCAGCGAGGTTTATGCGAGAGACGCGCCGTGGAACGACACCCACTGGCGGAACCCGCGCTTCAACACCCTCCTGCTTGCGGCAAGGGCCGAGCTCGACGAGGACGAACGCCGCGCCATGTATCGGGAAATGCAGCAACTGGTCAGCGACGATGGGGGCGCGATCATACCCATGTTTGCCAACTACGTGATGGCTCGTAGTGCCCGTGTGGCGCATGAGCCGCGCATCGCGTCCAACCTGGATCTCGACGGTTGGAAGTGCATCGAGCGCTGGTGGTTCGTTTAGCGCCGGTGGTTCGTTTAGCGCTGGTGGTTCGTTTAGCGCCGGCGGCTCGCTCGAGTTCCGTTATCTCACACAGGTTTTCTGAATTCTATGAACGATAAGCAGCTTCATAATCTACGTCGTCTGTTGAATCCTAAGTCCGTTGCACTGATCGGCGGAGCGGCCCTCGTGCAATCGCTCGAGATCCTCGCGGCGTCGGGGTTTCGCGGTGCGGTTCATGTCGTCAATCCAAAGTACGCGCAGATAGGCGGGGTGCGTTGCGTGCCGACGGTCGCCGATTTGCCGGAGGCGCCGGATGCGACGTTCATCGCCGTCAACCGATACCTGACGGTGAGCGCCGTCGAGGCGCTCGCCGGAATCGGCGCCGGCGGCGCGGTCTGTTTCGCGGCCGGGTTTCGGGAACTCGGCGACGATGGTCGGGAGTTGGAGCGCCGCCTCCTCGCGGGTGCGGGCAACCTCGCGCTACTCGGGCCGAATTCGAATGGATTGCTCAACCGCCTCGATGGGGTCGCGCTATGGCCGATGAACGATCATCAGCCGACGCGGCAGTCCTCCGGCGTCGCGCTGGTGTCGCAGTCCGGTGGGGTTGGCAGCCTGTTGTTGCGCGACCGTCGGGGTGTTGCACCCGCCATCATTGCGTCCACCGGCAACCAGACTCTGCTCGGCCCCGCGGAATGGTTGACCGTTCTGGCGAGCGACCCGCGCATACGTGCCATCGGACTTTTCATCGAAGGGCCCGGCGACATCGCTGCTTTGAGCAGTGCGGCCGGTGCGGCGCAACGGCGCGGCCTGCCGGTCGTCGCGCTGAAATCCGGCCGTACGGCACTCGGGATGCAGCTCGCCTCGACCCATACGGGATCGATGGCAGGGGATGATGAGTTGTTCGATGTATTGTGCGAGCGGCTGGGCTTCGTGCGAGTGCGCTCGCTGCCGCAAATGACGGAGACGTTGAAAGCGCTGGGTGCCTGGGGCCACCTCCCGGGCAGACGGGTGGTCGTCGCCACGAGCAGCGGCGCGGCATGCGCGCTGTATGCCGATGCGGCGGCTGACTGCGGATTGGAATTGCCCAAACCTTCGCGTGAGATGGCACTCCGGCTCCGTCCGCAGCTGCCCGAATTTGCCCATGTGTCGAATCCGCTGGATCACAATGCGGCCTACACCGGCTCGGTGGGGCTCACCTTGGAGAACGAACCGGCGCTCACCGACTGTTTTCGCACGCTGCTGTCCGATCGATTCGACGTAGCGCTGATGCATTCGGACTGGACTGACTTCGGACCCGAGGGAAACCCGGTGACCCGCGCCTGGATCAAGGCCACCCGGGAGGCCGGGACGCCCGCAGCCCTGGTCTCGCTGATGCCGGAAAACATGTCCGGCGACGCGCAGGCAATTTGCCGCAGCAACGGACTCGCCGCACTTCAAGGTCTCGAGGAGTCCCTTTTTGCGGTCGCCGCCGCTGCGCGTCACGGCGAACGCGCGAAGACCGTGGCGGGAGCGGACGGCGAGTTGTCATTGCCCCGACCGGTCGAGTTTCAGGAACCGCGACGAGTGTGGAACGAGTGGGATTCCATGCAATGGCTGGCAGCGCAGGACATTCCGTTTCCCCGGCGCGAACGGTGCCGTGTCAATGAGGTCCGCGAAGCAGCCGAGCGCGTGGGTTTTCCCGTCGTATTGAAGGCTGTGTCTGCGGCGCTGCCTCACAAACACGCGGTTGGCGCCGTTGCGGTCGGCCTGAGCGACGGCAACCGGCTGCAAGCGGCGGTCGAGCGAATAGCGAGCGCGCTGGAAACCGCCGGCATCCAAGCCGAAGCCTACCTCGTTGCGGAAATGATCGAGGACTCGATTGCCGAACTCATCGTCGGCGTCAAGTCGAGCCCCGTCTACGGGCACGCACTCATCATCGGTGCCGGCGGCATCGGTGCGGAGTCTCTTCAGGATAGCGCCGCGTTGTTGCTGCCCACCTCGGCGGCGTCCATACGCAGCGCTTTGAACCGGCTCCGCGTCGCCGGCGCGCTCAACGAGACGATGCGCGACGCGGTTTGCCGTATAGCGGGGGCCGTTGCGGCGTTTGCGCTGGCGCACCGCGAGCGGTTGGTCGCGCTGGATCTCAATCCGCTCATCGTCACGAGCGTTGGGCGCGTCGTGGCGGTCGATGCGCTGGTGGAGACGAACGAGGGGAGCCAAGTCGAATGAACGGTATCGTCGGTTTGCGAGGCCCGGACTATTCCGTGCCGATCGAGTGGGGTGCCATCCGCCAGTTCGCCAAGAGCGTCTATTCCAACCATCCCGCCTGGATGGACGATCCGCAGGCCGTCGTGCCGCCGACGTTCTTGGTGTCCGCCGGCTACCATTGGGGCTACATCCTGGAGCGTCCTCCGGAGGGTTCGGAACTGGCCGGCATCGGCGCCGACGATTCGCAGCTTGGCGTGATGCTGGACGGCGAGCAAACGTTCATTTTTCACGGGCCGCCGCCGCGGGCCGGTACGGTATTGCGGGCGTCCACCCGGGTCTTCGATCATTTCAAAAAACAGGGAAAGGCCGGGGGACAACTCGAGTTCTTCGTCATGCAGACCGAGTTCCGCGACGCGTCCGGACGCTTGGTCTGCGAGTGGCGGCCGACCTCCATCCGCACCGAACAGCCGCCCGTGCAATCCTATGCGGACCGCGCGCCGTCCTCGGCGTGGCTTCGCCGAAGCGAGACGCGCGATCAGTTCAACGCCATCGTGCGCGCCGATGACGCGGCGCTCAGCATCGGGTTGGGACCCCCCGCGGTGACCATGCCGCCATTGACCCTGACGGAGATGATTCGCTACCAATGTGCTTCCGGGGAGGATAGCTCCGGCCATCACGATGTTCTCGCCGCCCGCGCATTGGGGTATCCCGACGCTTTCTCGGTCGGGATGCATCATGCGGGTGCGCTCGCGACGTATGCCTGTCACTGGTTGGGGCCGCACAACGTGCGAGAATTTCGTGCCCGATTTCTGGATGTGATTTGGCCGGGCGACGCGCTGCGATATGACGGTGTGGTCACCGGTTTTGCGGATTCCGACGAGGGCCCGGTGGTGACTGTCGAACTCACCTGCCAGCGCGACGGTCACGCGGTGGTGCGTGCGTGGGCGAGATTTTTGCGTGGGTAGGCATTTGCGCATCCACCAGAGTCAGCCGGCTTCGTTCCGGCCCACGAAAATCGCCGCGACCAGTGCCGTGATGTAGAAGCGGAACGCCGGTTCCTGGCCATTCCACTGAGTCGATTGCCACATTTGAAACCATTCGCCGGCCACCGCCATGAAGCCGGTGAACCACAGCAGGAAGGCAAGCCCGGTGGCTACGTGAAACAGGCGCTTGGCATCGTCAAAGCGGGCGCCGCTCGCCCGCAATCGCCGCGTCATCTGCACGGCTGCTCCCAGGTAGCATGCGCCGACGAGCAGTTCCGTCCCGATGATGAGCGCGTAGCCCCAGCGCCAGACCGCGGGCTCCGTGATGGCGCGGGTCCGAAGCGAATTGCCGGAAAAGGTCGTATCCATGCTGAAAACGTGGCCGACGAACATGAAATTCGTGTCGTAGTCCAGGACATTATCGATGCCGCACAGAAGGGCGAACAGAGCGAGAGATCCGGCAATCGCCACTTTGCAAAATCGTAGTTCCATAGTCATTCCCGACCTTCGCGCTGACCGCGAAGCCAAGGCTGACTGTATTATAACGATCACCGGGTGGTGCAACTGATGAGCGAATCGAACGAACAGAAGGACGGCGAACAGATCTTCGCCAACGTGCGCTTAGGCCTCGACGCCGCTGCATGCGACGTCGTGGTCCGGGGCGGCCGGATCACACGATTGGAGCGCCACGCGCGCGAGCCGCAATGGGTGCTATTGCCGCCATTGGCCGATTTGCACGTGCACGCGAATCGTGCCTACACCACGGCATCGATGGCAACGGCCTCGCTCGAGGATGCCATTCACACGGTCGAGGACATTTTCCGCGATTTCAGCGAAACGGACTATGCCCGACAGGCGGGAATGCTGTTCGCCGCCGCGCGTCGGCATGGTACGACCCGCTTGCGGACGCATGCGGACATCACTCATTCGACCGGACTCAAGAGCATTCGCGGTACGCTCGACGCCCGCGACGCCTGCGCCGCGGACCTCAAGGTCGAGGTGGTCGCATTCGCCGGAGCGCAGTACGACCCGGTCGATGCGGAGGTGCAGCGCGGGCTGCGTGCCGCCGTCGCGCTCGGCGTGCCGCTGCTGGGCGCGGTACCGGCGTACTACCGGGATCCGCGTGCCTCGATCGACGCGTTGCTCGACCTTGCCCTCGAACTCGATGTCGACGTCGACGTGCATCTGGATGAACATCTCGATGCGGCTCGCTCACTGAGCGGCTACTTCGGCGTGGCCGTCCGTGCACGGGGACTCCATGGGAGGGCGACCTTGAGCCACGGTTGCGCGATGTCTAGCCTGGATTACGAGGAACGCGCCCGGGTCATCGACGCGCTCGCGTCGGCCCAAATCACCGTCATCTGCCTGCCGACGACGAATCTGTACCTTCAGGATCGGCAAGGGAGCCAGGATCGGCAAGGGGGCGCACCGAGGTCCGATCCTGCACCGCGACTGCGAGGTCTTGCGCCGCTGCGCGAACTGGCGCGGGCCGGTGTGCCGCTGCGATTCGCCAGCGACAATGTGCGCGATGCGTTTTTCCCGTACGGTAGCGCGGATCTTCTGGATATTGCGCAACTGATCGTGGTGGCCGGACAGGTGGATGACCTGGGTGTGGTGCTGCGGGGCATCTGCGGAGGACGCGATGGGATTCGCGAGGGCGAGGAGGCGAATTTCCTACTGGTGCGCGGTGCCTCTCTGGTCGACGTGATCGCCGAACGGCCGCAGGAAAGACGGGTGGTCCGCCTAGCGGGCAGTGTATCCTTTCAATATTAAAGGCTTACGACGTCTTTCAAGAATTCACTTGCATAAGCGTTTCCGCGGCAATTTCCTCACTTCACCGTCGGATGCACCGGACTGAACACCGGAGCAAAGAAAAAGCGCCGCGCGAGGTGGCCGTAGCCCGAATAAACAAAGTGGCCGTTGCGTTCCAAGAGTTGTGCGCGGTTCTGTCGATAGAAGCCGGGGATCTCGTACCACGGCATTGCCGGCTTCAGATGATGGGCGACATGCAGGTTGTTATAGAGGTATAGCATGCCGAAAACGACATTCGACTCGACGGAGGCGGTGCGCTCCTCGGCATCCTCGGCGGCACGATGCTCGGTGAACGCGCGCAAGAGACTCAAACTCAATCCCGGATAGGCGATGAGCAGACAGTACTGCCACCAGGGCATGTGGCAGACCCCGCTGATGAACCAGAACAAGCCGGCGACCGCCACGGCATGCACGGCCCAATGGGGCAGGTGACTGAAGTCACGATTGCGCAGGCGCGTGGTTTCTCGCGTGACCAAGATCCAGAGGCGAAGCGCGGGGCCGATGGCCAGTCGTCCGGCCATGGTCTGATTGAAGGTGAGCAGCGCGCGTCGCACCCGGCTCATGCGCTCCCAGTCCGCACGCTTCACATAGTACGACTCGGTGTCGACTCCGGGCTCGGTCAGATGCGTATCACGATGATGGGTGCTGTGACTCTTGCGGTACATGGGAAATGGAAACCACAGCCCCAGCGGCGGGAACACCACCGCAAAGCGCAGCCATGCCGGTACCCCGCGAAAGGCGTGAATGGCTTCGTGCTGCAAGGAGAAGTGCCAGGCCAACAGATAGGCGCCCACCGGCATGAGGACCCACCAGGGGAGTACGGCGTTGAACCAGATGAGAGCCACCCACGCCGAGTAGAGGACGAGGGCCACCAACCAGGTGGGCCCATCGATCCGGCGAAATCGCTGCCCGAGGGTTGCGGGCTGCCCGGGGATTGCGGGCTGCCCGGGGATGCCGTGCTGCCCCTGGGTGCCGCGCTGTCCAAGCGTGTCGATCGAGGCAGGAGTGCTCATCAGGCTATCTTAACCGAAAGCCCTTACACGAAAGCCGGATGGATCACGGTGGCGAGGCGATGCTCGCGCCAATGGGCGGCGGCGGCGAGCGACCGCTCGCCGAGGACCCGGTAGGTGGCGGGGTCGGGATGGCTAAAGCCTTGCAGCAGCAGGCCCTCGAGCGCGATTTTGAGCTCGCCATCCCGATGCGCATTGAGGAATGCCGCCCGCAACGGCTCTACATCCGAAATCGACGCGACCAAGACGGGGATGGGGGTGGGTGAGGTTCGAGCGACGACCCGCAGCCGAGCGGTAAGCTCAGACCTGTAGCGCCGCAACAGCCGGAGGGCATAGGCATCGATGGGTGCCACGTCGGCTTCCTGGTTGAGAACCGCCGAAATTGCACCCAAGGGTGTGATCGTGGGTGCGATGACCTCCCGATAAGGCGCCTTGCCGGGGTGCACCGACATGAGGTGAATCAATGCCGCGACGCAGCCGGATTGAGAGTCGGGCACGGTCAAGGCCAGCCGTTGGCCGAAGGTGTCCTCGAGCGAGTGCGCAGGACTGTCCGCGCGGACCACGAACTCACTCCAATACTCCGGCCGGCCGGCGAATTCCGGCGGCGCCGGCAGGGGTGCGGCAACCAGGATCGGGCGCGGCTCGGCTCGCGAGTAGGGTAGCCCGCACATGAACACGGCGCCCATGTCGGAGCGTCGCCAAAGTTCATCGATCGGCCGTGGTGCTGCATGCTCGATCACCCCGAGCGGCAGACGGGCACGCGCGGCGACGCCCAAGAGCAGTACACGCCACAGTTCGGCTGTCTCGGCACTCACCGAGTACATGCGGGCGTTCGCGATCAGCATGGGATCGGCGCGCCTTGCCGCGGAAACGCGCGTTGCCGCGGAAATGTCCTCCAGTGCGTGGTCGCATCGCCGTCTGCGACGCGCGCTGGCGGCACGTCAGAACTTGTATCCAAATGACACGCCCAGCGTGCGCGGCCGCAGCGGGGTCTGTTCCACGATGAACTGATCGGTGCTCGTGAAGGTGGCCGCGTTCGAGTTGCTCAAGTTTTCGCCGCTCACCATGACGTTCCAGGCATCCTTCGCGATGCCGGCCTGGGCCGTCACGGTGGTGTAGGCCGGATCGTCGAATCGCAGCCGCGAGGTCGAGATCGACGTCGACGCCCCGGCGAACGAGGGGTTAGATCCCGCCTGGGTGAACGAGTGTCCTGTATGGGACACGCCCGCCTGCACGAAGGAGTGGTAATCGTTCACCGCCCATTCGTAGCGCGCCCGGAGGCTGAACTGCAACGGCGGTGAGTTGGCCGTCGGCGAGCCCACAGGTCCGAAGGGATTGGTGACGGGGGTGCAGGGCGTGGTGCTGCAACTCTCGGTGATGGGTTTGCCATAGTTTGCGGAAGCGGCAATGCCTGGGATCTGGCCATCATTGTTGTCGATAAGCGCCGGCGAATTGGTCTGACGGCTGTGATTCCATGATCCTGCTCCCTGCAGGGTAAGCCCCTCGACCACGCGAGCCACCAGCGAGGTCTCGATTCCTTTGACGACGAAGTCTTGGCCGTTGGTGTTGTAGAACAGATTGCCGACGAGCCCGGGATCGAAAAAGGCGATTTGCACATTGTTCCAGTTCTCTTTGTACACGGCGCCGTTCCACTGGATTCGATGGTCCCAGAATTCCGTTTTCCAGCCGATCTCATTATTGGTGAGCTGGTCGGGGTCGTAGGATTTGGGGATCAAGTACTGGTCATTTCCGTCCGTGCCGGGAATGTGAGCGGTGTTGCCGTTCTGATTGAAACCGCCCGGCCTGAAGCCCTGCGACCAGGTGTAGTACAGCATCACGTCCGAGGTCACATGCCAGGAGAGATTCGCACGGCTCTTGAAGCCGCTTTCCGTGTCCCGGAGGTCTTGGGCATTGAGGTTGTACGAAGACCCCGAATGGCAGCCGCCCGCCGGTGTGCCGCCTTCGAAGCAGCCGAAACTCGAAATCACGCTGCCGCCATAGGAGTTCTCGAACATGTAGTGACGCGTGCCCAGCGTCAGTACCAGGGTCTTCGGGATCAAGTCGATATCGGTGGAGGCAAAAAAAGCGGTTTGCCGGGTGTCGCGCACCGAGTCCTGATAGAACGAGGTCGAGGAAGGCTGCTCGCCGGGATTGACGACGCTCGTGTCCGGAAAGGTTCCCACATTGGCGAAGCAACCCGTGGTGAGGTCCGCGGTGCACTCGGGAATAGACTTGTACTGCCACTGGGTTTGGTCGTAGAGCTTGTTGTCCTCGTAGAACGCACCCACGATGCCGCGGATGCGCCATTCGTCGGGAGTGCTCAGGCGAAATTCATGCTGCATGTGATGATTCTGCTCGACCGAATGCCAGGTGGCGCTCGGGGAGAAGCACGTGGACTTGAGCGTCGGGTCGCTGGCCGGTCCGTAGCACTGGTAGTAGGCGCCGTACACACCGCGGGAGTAATTGGTGTAATCGCCTTGCTGCTCGACATTGCGCACCAGATAGCCGCCCGTGTACACCCCCTTGAGCCAGCCCAATTTGCCGTCGATCGTGATGGACGTCTGTTCTGCCTTGTCCTTGTCATACGAGGGGTTAAAGAGGGTCACCTCGTCCGGCGCCAGCGGCACGCCGTCGGAGGAGTTGGGCTGTTGATAGAACACGCCGGTGGAGTCGGTGGTCTGATAAAGCTGCGTCAGCAGTACGTCCCAATCATCGTTGATCTTGTAGAGAAGTTCGGCGCGCAGTCCCTGGTAGGTCACGGGGTTGATGGCGTTGCCGACCTCGCTGGCATTATTGATCGAGGGACTGCCCGGCGGTACGCAATAGCCGTTGCCGGGCGGTTTGCCGTTGGGGCAGGTGCCATTGACCGCCGGATAGTCGGCATAGTGGATGCCGATGTCGGTGTTCTCGCGCGTGAACGTGCCGGGGACGTTGTTGATGTAGCCGCCGCGCTGATCGTCGTAGATCACCGCGCGCACGGCGACATGCTCTGCGACCAGCGGCAGGTTCAAGATGGCCGTGACGTCCGAGTTGGGGTCGCCGCCGGCGGTGATGCCGTAGCCTGCCTTGACGCTGCCCTCGGTGACGTCGATCTTGGGTTGATTCGTGATGTAGCGGATGACGCCTGATTCGGCACCGGAGCCGAACAGGGTTCCTTGCGGGCCCTCCAAAACCTCGATGCGGTTCAAGTCCACGGCATAGATGTCGAGATTGCGGTTCGGCATCTGCACCGATTGATTGTCGAGATAGATCGCCACGTTGGGAAAGAGCCCGGTGGAGGCGCTTCCCTGGCTGGCCTGGGATCCGGCGCTCAAACCGCGCATGAACACCTCGTTCTGGCCCGGACCGTTATTCGCGGTCGTGACGTTGGGCAGATACTTGATGTAATCGTCAAAAGTGAGGATGTTCAATTGTTCGAGGGACTGTGCGGTGAAGGCCTGCATCGAAATCGGCACGTCTTGCATGCTTTCGCTGCGTCGCTGCGCCGTGACCGTGATTTCCTGGATCGAATCCAGGCTCGTGTCGGTATCGGCGGGAGCAGCGGCGTAGGCCGCACTCATGGAGGTCCCGCTCAAGATCGCGGCAATGGCATACGACAGTCTCGGATTCATGCGGCATCCCTCGTCAGTGGCAAAGCTTCTTGCACAGGTGGTCAACCTGTTC
>Ga0209208_10005450_pt1 | contig 17737 bp, 16 predicted proteins | sample S1TSphfallax_3_FD_187694 | JGI IMG/M metagenome (GOLD analysis project Ga0209208, IMG submission 187694) | Host-associated microbial communities from peat moss isolated from Minnesota, USA - S1T2_Fd - Sphagnum fallax MG (SPAdes) (version 2) | ecosystem: Host-associated > Plants > Peat moss >... | reverse complement strand
CCCCCCCCACCATTCTTTTTTTTAAAAAATTGGGTGAGATTTCACACTTTTGTGAATTTTTGAAAAAAAAATTGTCAAAAATTCAGTGATCTTTTTGGTTTAAAAATTCGAATTTTTTTCAAGAAAATCTAAAAAATCATCAGATTTCTATGCATGCTTCAACTAGGTAGTCAAAATATGTATAAGATGTTAAGTTTTTCTCCTTTTTCATGTTTTGTTAGTAACCAAATTTGGCTAAATGAGCTTATGGGCTATTGTCACCACAACTTCAGCACAAAAATTGAATAAAAAAACACCGCCTGGATTTTTCCTTTGTATTTTCAGCTCCCTCACCTACCTGAGTACAGACCTTTCCGTGAATTTCGACCTGTTCCCCTGAATTTAGCCTCGGGCACAGATCTCAAATCACGGAAGCGCCTGTACTCAGGCCCTTCTCCTATACATGAGGCTTGGGAAGTAGGGGGTTTTTCTTCACATTTTTTAGCATTTTTAGAGTGAAATACGACATTCAGAACAACCTATGGTTTCTTCCTGTCACTTGCAGTGTTGCTGGCTACATGCTACATACTGACAGTCTCCAGCTGTGAACAGTGTTGAACAGAAACTTGAGGCGCAAGTTTACTAGTGGCTAGGTCTGTCTGTATGTATGTAGGTATGCTGCCTTCTTCCCGCGCTTCCTGGATTCACATTAGCGAGGAAGCCGGGCATGCAGAAACCCGCTGGAAAGTTACTTGTAAAGTGCAGCCAAGTATGTGCCCCGGATGTAGTCACCCAACCAATCAATCCAGAGGACTTTTACGTTTCCTACCCGTGTAGCATAACAGGGCAGGTAGGGGCAGCCCCCAAATAAACCATTGTCAAATGGACTATGTAACCAGCAAAAGGTGCTGGGTTACCACGAATAGTTGAGGCAAGTGAACATCAAAACTATGTTCGGTAACCAGGCAGCTCCAGCTGGATAGCAGATATAATAGTGGATATAACCAGATTTTGTTGGGAATGCCAGGTGTGCATTTTGCACTGCCTGTTGGACACATAGAATGGGGTAATGCTAATTGATGAATCACATGTTTAAGGTTTCTATGGGAGGAAGCGCATCCTGTGTTGTTAGTGAGTTATGGGATTGAGTGAATTGCATGCAAGCAAGGGATATGGGTTATAACTTATAAGTCCGCCACAAGCAACCAATGGGATATCTAGCATGGGCACATGATGGCAAACCATGGAGGTTTGTTGCCAAACTTGCCAATGTCAACACGACAACCAAGTGGAATTCGATCACATGTTTGCTTGATTTGACGATTTGTTTTGCCAAGATAAAACCTTTGTGTTGCCCTTGTAAAACCTCTAGTTTTCATCATGGGTTTGGGAAAAACATTCTAAAAATTTCTCAATAAAAAAAAATCATGTTGTTTGCACTCAACCAAAAAGTAGCAAAAAGTATAGTTGTAGCAAAACTATTCATGTTCTTTCCTTGCTTGCTCTATATTGTAACCTTTGCCTTGCTTTTTGGAGTTTTGTCTTAGGGTTCATTTTGTTGTTGCAAAGAATGGACTCACCAACATTCTCATCCAAATATTTCTTGAACTTGTCCATGGATGGTGAGGGACGTTCTCCTTCCTCCTCCATTCAAAATTTAGTCATAACAATGGTTCCGACAAGAGCTCAACAAAATGTAATGCTTGCTATAGGGGTTATAAGGGTTCCAAAAAATGTTATTGTTTTTACATCTTTTCAAGTAAATGTAAAGAGATTATGGACCAATGCTCAATTTCAATTTTTTATAGATAATTGTGAAGGAAAATATTGGGAGCATAATTGTAAGGCCTTCAAAGAAACAAATTGGAAGGAATTGATAAAACAATTAAATGTGAAATTTTTGGGATGTGCAATGGAGTTGGAAGCAAGTGTGAGACAAGTGGTATAAAATGAAAGACAAGTACGAATTTGAGAAGAAAAAAACTCAAGTAACTAATGCACCTCCATTGGATTGGCCGTGGTATGAAAAATTTGATCACATGTTTGGAGGCACAACCAAGATTAATGGTGTGCCAAATGCAATTGACCAAAGGTGTGTATTCTACCCAATCTGAAGTTCAAATTGTGGAAGTGAATGATGATGAAGTTATCTTGGAAACCCAAGAACAATGTAGGCCACTGCATCAAAATCATGTTTTCAGTCATGTAATAGAAAAGGAAACTCATGTTCCATATATAAGTTTAGATACTCCAAAAACCAAAGCATGTAAATTGTCTAGCGTGCAAGGCAAACCCAACAAAATTATAAAAAAAACAAGAAAATAAAAATTATATGCAAATTCATTAACAATGTGGATGCCACCAAAGAATTTGTTAATGGTGTGAAAGAAATTGAAGATGAAAATGACTAAAAGGATAACATCTCAAATGCTTCAAAGTGAACAAGCAAATAGAAAAATGATATTGCAAGGTCAATTGCACATGACAACATTACTACTAAAGTCTTAAGCCTAAAGATATTTTTAAATCATCATTTATGTTTTAGGGCATCATAGTAAAAGCCACATGTTTTCAATTTTTGTCTATTTCATTATGTGTTCCTTTCTCAAAATTGTGTGTCATTTTGTGGTTTGGAATACACATATTATTCATGTCCTTTTGTTAAGGGAGTAATTAATATAGTTATTTATGGTAATAGTTAGTTAGTATATTTCTACTTACCTAAATTACCGTTTTAGGAAATACTAGCTAGATCACATAGTTTTTATCACCATTTGAATTTGAATAAAACATATGACTGGTTTTGTTGATGAATATATTTGGGCCAAGAGGAAGATGAGGAGATTGTATCATTGTAAAACATGGAGTTTTGAATGGAGTATGAGAGAAAAATACTTTGATTTCAGGAAAAGTTTTGTTTCCATAGTTAGAATTTGTTGTTTTTTAATGTTTTTATCAAACATCCATCATTGGATTTTAACTCTGAAACCAATTCAAAGTGGATTTGAATGAGTAGACTTTGTTAATATTAGTTTTATTATATTTCAATCCAGATTTTAAACTAGAATATAGGATCAAAGATTTTAAATTTACCATTTGGTGACCATCTTAGGGCTTGAATTTGGAGTGATTTCAAAATGTTGTTTATGTCTTGTTGTTGAAATTTTTGTTACTACATATAGGTAATGAACTTTAGTTTCATTTTTTTCATTTTTTTCAAATCTTGATCATAAGTTTTTTGTTAAGGATTCAAATATAAGCAGAGTAATTAAATGTGAAATTTTTGTTATAATGCAAAAAAAATTCAAATTTGAATTAAAATGTGGAAAGATGGAAATTAAATTATAACAATAAGTCTTAGGAGACAATTAGATTAAGTTTTATTACATGAAAAAATGGAGAATGGCTTGCCATCAACAACAATTTAAATGTACATCAAGAGGATTAGTAATTTGTAATACCTAGATGGGCTTCTCAATCTGAACATAGACATCCATGGACAGAAGAGAGACCTACATGCCACAAAATACCTTAAGTAGTATTAATTATTCCTTGTGAAGTGTAAATTGGTGAAACATAAAGGTGCACTAACAATTTGCAATAAAATTATAAGAAAGAAGAACGTCAAATTGAAAATGCAAACTCATAGGATGAATTCAGACAAAGGAATTGGGAATCTAAACATGGATAGAAAGTTGTGCTGGAATCATAAGGTTTGATGCAACAACAAAACTATGATGCTCTAATATATGAAGAAGAACAAAGATTCAACAAATGAAAAAGGGACGAAATAATACTAAAGTATACATCTGTTTCATTTCCTTATTAATCGAAAAGATTAGGAGAATGTAGAGTTTGAATAAAAAGCTCATAAATTTGAACCTTCACTTCATTATGTGGTTGAGCAAAAAGCTGCAACTCAAGGCATCAAAATGTCCAAAAGAGTTAAGCTAGTACTTGTAATTAAACAAGAAATTATAGTTTTACCAAAAGTAGAACCAATAGTAGCACAAGGTGTACTCGTGGTTTTTAAAGTAAAATATAGTGAAGCCATACTTAATCAGTAGAATGAAAGCATTATTAGAGGAGTTTCAAAGGACTAGAGTAAAAGAATTCATAGTGTGAGTAGAATTCCAAGGCCTAACCCTCAACAAGGCACGTACTATCATCATATTGGACATCAGATTAATGAATGTCCATTTATTGAAAATAATGTGAAATAAGGATTTGTTGAGCATTTCTAGAATTTAAATCCAAAACATGCAAGAATAGAAAAGCATGGATATAATGAGCCACATGAACTATACCATGAAAGGGTCAAAATTCCAAATAAACTCAAAGAATAAATCTAGAAGATAATAAAATGGAAATGAGAGCTTAGACTATGGCAAATGTGGTACCTATTTTTATAGCTCCTACACCAAGTTTATTACATCACAACAATGATGGAATTACTTAACCAAGAACTTCCAATTTAAAATTGGAACTTTTAATATTTGTACCATTATATTCTATGGTAATGCTTCAATCTAAGGTTATAGTTACTAAAGCTCCATATGTAATAACACCAACTAATATCGTTGCTAGTATGAGGTCCAAATCCCAAACTCCAAGGGAAACACAACTTGTTAATGTGCATACAAAGATGCCCAGAGAGATGGATAATTTTTTTGGTAAACAAACATTAGATCTAAGAAGAGGAGGCTCAAACCCATCAAGACCACTAAAACCACTAGGACCTTTAAAACCTTCAGGATATTTTGGATTGCTAAAGATGGATTCAACAGACCACCATTACCACCAAATAAGCCTTATTGTCAACCACTTAACTATCCTAAATATGTGAAGGATTATGACCTAGATGTTCATGTCAAAGTTTTTCAAATTGTCATTATAACAAATGGTGAAACAAATGATGCATAAATTGTTAATCTGTTCAGTTATACCATTAGAGGTATTATGTTTGATTGGTGTAACCATTATATGGGAGATTACCCAAATTGTACTTTTGCATAATTGTTGTTAGTTTTTTTGTAAAAGGTACAAAAAAGTTCAAAATGATGAACAAATTTATCTATAGTTGAAAGACATGAAGTAGGAAAAGAATGAAAGAGTGGAAGTCTATTATGAAAGATTATTGAAATTGGCCAATAGTCTTCAACACAAGATAACATATAGTTTTTAAACTATTGTTTTAAGATTTGGATTTCAACCATATCTGCACGTAAAAACATCAAGCATAAAGGAAAAAACCCTACAACAACATAAGGAAGCAACTTTGGTTTATGAAGAAAGAATTTTTGAAGTAAAGGTTGTATGCAATCTATTAATACCACAAAGTAATAAGACAATATTAACTCAAAAACCTCACACAATTATAGAGAAAATACGAATGTACTATATAAATTGTCATAAGACAAATCATAATGTTGAAACCTATAGAATGAAAGAAAGGAAAACCTTGTTCCTGTAGTTTTTGAAGTTACTACTCAACATATTAAAGTATAGAGAACCTATGAGGTATTCTTGTCACATCTATGGTGACACGGGACACAAGAGCATAGATTGTCCTAAGTACAATGATATGTAAAATATGTTTAAGAACAAAGGAGTGAAGACTATAGATAAACAACTTGTGGTAGAACCCAAGGTTTCAAACCCTTCAATTCATATGGTGGATGTCAACATGGCCATCACCAAGAACATTTGTTCAAGGACAAAAAAGTAATCAAAAAGAAATATGTTGCTGACTAGAAATAATAACAAAGATTACAAAAATCTTTTGTCAAAACTATAGATGAGATGCAACCAGAGGACCCACTAGAAAATCTAATTCAAAAGGAGAAAACAGAGCGGAATAACAAGTTGGGCAAGAGTACCAAAAACTAAGGTGTCCACAAAACCAATTATACCAGAAAATATGTCTGTTATTCCTCACAACATAATTATGTTTATGGAACATATATTCCAAAATATCAATAAATAGATGATGGAAACTACCTCTACCCCGAAGTTAAATCAATTAATGAAGATGGCACGAAATTTTAAGAAGTATATATGGCAAAAATTGAAGCCAAAAAAACCTAATATAACTAGTGAAATGATATCAGAACCTGGTGTAGCCACAATGGTTGAGACACATTTTGAAATAAACATTGTAGTTATAGAGGTAAATAACCAGATCATAGTTATCTAAGTACAAGTTGGGAAGAACATTGTTGAGAATGTTTTGATAGATGGAGGGGTAAATGTAAATATCATAATAAAAAACTTCATATCAAATTAGGTTTACCCAAATCAAAACCAACTCCATACCACCTTAGAATGGTAGATCAAAGTATGATTAAACCTTTAGGAATCATCAAAATTTTGAGGATTCATATACATGGTAACCATATGTAACCACATTTACTATTTTGAAAAACTATGTGGTGGATTTTAATTATTTTATGTTGTTGGGAAGACCTTGGCTCAAAGATGCAAAGGTTACACATGACTAGGGTAACAATGTTATTATTATTCAAGGTAATGGAATAGTTAGAACAATATTAGTTGACAAAAATCTAAGAACAGAAACCAAAAGGCCCCAAGTACTTGTTTGTTATGACTTGTTGGAAAGGTTAATAGATGAAGAAGGAGATTTGATATTTGAAATAGAACCCAAGTTATTTTCAATTGGCATAATCATTACTTCAAATGAAACAATTTCATTGTTGAATATTAGGGTGTCAAAAGTCAAAATCAATGGAAAATCTAACCTAGAACAAATAACATCATATCAAGGAGCAACATAAGTTGTGCCTTCAATAACAAACACAACAAAATTTCATGTCAAATTAAAGATATCATTTGAAGATAAGGTTTATCCAAAAATCTATTATCATCATAGCCAAGTTGATATTGAAATGTATGAAACTCTAAAATATAGGTAGAGAATCTTCAAATAACTTGTTGAACTTTGATTGAATAACAATAGCTTGTTAAGTTGAATCTTGGCACATAAGCAAATCCACAATACATCAAGGTTAATGCACAATTGACAAAGGAAAAGATTAAGGACCTTTAGATGTTACTCAAGGAGTTCAAAGATGCGTTTGCTTGGACTTATAAAGATTTGAAAGGCATACCTCTAGAGTTGGCTCAACATAGAATTGAGTTAGATGTTTTAATTCCACCAACACATCAAGCAAGGTATAGATTAAACCCTTATTATGTTGTAGATGTTAATTAAGATATTAACAAATTATTAGTAGCTAGATTCATTCAACTAGTAGAGGATGCTACATGGTTATCCCCTATAGTGGTAGTGCCTAGGAAGAATGAAAAATTGAAAATTTGTGTGGATTTCAAGAAGTTGAATAAGGCAACCCAAAAAGATCCTTATCCTTTGCCATTTTTTGATGAAATACTGAACATTGTAGTAAGGTATGAAGCCTATTCATTTTTAGATGGATACTTAAGATATCATTATATTTTTATAGCCTTTGAAGATAGATACAAAACAACTTTTGTAACAAATCAGGGAGTTTTTGTTTGGATGGTGATGTCATTTGGTGTCAAAAATGGGCCACCAACTTTCTAAAGAGCAATTAACAAAGCCTTTAAAAAGTATTTAGACCAATTCATGAAAATATTTTTAGATGACTTCATGGTTTATAGTGATATGGAGAGTCATTTGATGAAGTTCAAACTTTGCTTTTAAAAATGCAAAAAAGATAAAATCAATATTAACCCAGAGAAATGTGCCTTTGGGTCCAAACATGATTAGGGTACCCAAAAGTATTGTCTCATTTTATATTCACTAAACCCCTTTAATTTAAACATGTTCTTGAAACTTAATGACACATTCATATTGAAAGTTTGATTTTATACATAGATAGATACATTACAAAGGTACTATTCTATGCATAGAATGTCAAATTTGAACAAGTTTAAGGATTCCTACCAAGTATTTGAAAAAAATCTATGATTTTGTTACATGAGAAAAAAAAAGTTCAAGGACTCATAAAGAATGTCTAAATTATTTTTTTTGGCTCATGATTTCTACCTTAAACACCTTATGTGTTAATGTGTATAAAATGTATGAATGTGACAAGAACCAAATGCCCTATAGCAATGTAAAAGATTTCAAAAAGTCAAATTTTGGGGAATTTTGGGCTATTGATAAAACATGGTCCACGTTGGATAAATTTTATATTTTCATTTTCATAAGTGAGAACAATAGATAATTTAGAAGCCTACATAAAATTTGGAACATATTTATTTCATTTGACATGAGAAAAAAAGGTGAAATGTAAGACATGTCATGGGAAAAGTGAAGAAAAAGGTGAATTTAAGAGTCCTAAGAGTGAATCCTTATGTTTCAAAGGGGGTACCCCAATTGTGCTTGGACCATTTTATGATATTTTCAGGATTGATTTTAGGGTTCATAGTTTCCAAGGAAGGAAAAATCCTAGACCTTAAGAAATTTTAGGCAATAATGAATATACCAATACTTACAAATCCATAACAAATTTAGTTATTTAATGGTATGGCTCAATTTTATAGATGTTGCATCAAGAACTTTGTTTTTATCATGGCCCCAATTATAAAGTTGATGAAGAAGACAAAACCTTTTATTTAAACTACATAATGTCAAGAAGCTTGGGATCAAATCAAACATAAATACATAGAAGCACTAATTTTGATAGCTTTAAATTGGCAATTGGAGTTTCATGTGCACACAGACACATCATTGTTGGCAATAGGTGCAATGTTGGCACAAAATCCAACTGGTAATATGACTAACCTATAGTATATGCCTCTAGATTGTTAAATAAAGCATAACATAATTATACTACCATAGATAAAGAAGCTTTAGCAATGGTTTATGTTATGCATAAGTTTAAACATTTTTTGTTGGGAAACAAATTTGTCTTTTATGTAGACCACATGGCTTTGGTATATTTGGTCAACAAGCCACAAGTGTTTGGAAGGATAACCATATAGCTATTGTTATTTCTAGAGTATGAATGCACAGTAATCTACAAGCTTGGTAGAACATGTGTGGTAGTTAATCCATATTACCAAATAGTTCATAACCATTGGGAATCCCATATCAGACTATAAATGCATCACTAAAACCTATATGGATGTAGGAAGTGAAGAGATATTTGGAGACAAGTTAGATGCCAAAAAATTTCAACTTAACTCAAAAATAAAAGTTGGCTAGAAAAGCAAAACCTTTTATTATGAAAAAGGGAATAATGTACAGAGTGGGACAAGACAACAGAATGCATAGATGTTTGACCACTTCAAAAGCACATATTGTTCTGAAGGAACTACATGAAGGAGTGGCAAAAGGACATTTTGTTATAGATATTACTACAAAAAAAATTCTAGATGTAGGGTATTGGTGGCCAACTATATTCAAGGATATTCATGAATTTTGTAGAAGTTGTGATAGTTGTCAAAAAATTAGAAGACTTAAAACAAAAAGTCTAGCCAAGTTAATAACAACATTTCTAGAAAAACCTTTTATGAAGTGGGTTCTAGATTTTATACCAGCTTGAACATTAATAGGAAACAAATGTATCTTAGTAGCTATAGATTATGTAATTAAATGGGTAGAAACAAAGGCATTTAGAACCAATATTGTAGTAGTTATAAGCATATTCATGTATGAGTATATTTTGACCAAATTTGGACGTCATTGGTCATAGTTATAGATCAAGGAGTACATTTTATCAATGATATAGTCAAATATTTAATAGAACAATTTGTGTTGAAGCATGTTAGTTCAACCACCTATTATCCACAGGGAAATAGACAAACATAATCTATTAATAAAATTATTGTTAGGCTTTTGACCAAGTTAGTCAATGAAGAAAAAACATATTGGAATGAACATTTGTCCATAGTTTTGTTTTCATGTACGATTGTTCACAAGGTGGCAACAAGTTGTACACCTTACCAATTAGTCTATGGTTTGCATCTTCTAATGCCAACAAAATCTGTTGGGATATTCGTGGGGGCTGAAGATATGCAAAACCAACTAAAGTATTAATAACAATAATTACATAACTGGAGAAGTTACTGGATAATAGATTGGAAGTTCAGAAAAATGTGGGAGCTAACTAGTAGAACAAATTTATTTGGAATCAATAAAAAAACATAGAGAAGTTTCAATTTGGAGATTATGTTTTATGGTTTCCTAAGGGAAAAAAACACATGGGCAAATTCAAAAAAATATGGTTTGGTCCATGTAAGGTACAATATTGCTTACCCAATAATACTATTTTATTTATTTTTGTCAACAATTTTGAACCAAATCCAGCATTGGTCAATATTAACAAGTTAAAACCATAGAAATATGTGGATTAAACTTTGAAGGGGAATCAAGATTCAAAGAATCAAAAGACTTTAGAGTTCACAGATTGACCACATGGAAGAAAAATCCAAAATGCATTGCGAATATTAGAGAAAATAGAGATCATTGGGACTAATCAAACAATAATATTAGAGGAAGCTATGGTAAATTTGATAAGTCAACATCTTATGAACATATTCATAGATCATGATAATATAGTTTCATAGTCATTGGATTATGGGTCAAGTATGTTTGTCACATCAAAACGAAACTTTGACGATCTAATGACTCAACATAGGATAGAGGAAGTTTATAATGTAGACAATACCAAGTCATTAGATTTAGAGCTATCATTAGAAAAACCTATTGCCACATTTTTAAAAATTATAGGTCAACATGCATTTATTGTAGCTTGTGTTGTTGTTAGTATGAACTTTAACAATAGATGACATGTGTCAAAAAATCAAAAAAAGGACAAATCATTAAAATGCTAGCCCTAAAACGAAAAGTGAAATGTTAGTTCATGAAATGAGGTGATTGTGTTTCAAAAGGCAACAAACACTAGAGTGACTTTTTTTTTTCATTTTTCACAAGCAAGTTTTAGTCATTTTTTGTCTTTAAAACGAGTGTTGAAGAAAGTTTGGTGGAGAAATTGGGAAGATAGTTTAGAGAAAAGTTACAAAAGTTGAGAGAGGAACAAGAAAGATTGAAAGAATAGTAGAAATTTGCAAACATTTTGCCTTTGTAATCTAGGTCTCTAAAAAGAGGTTCACCTTTCCTTCTCTAGTTTATTCTTCTTATTTTTCTCAAAACTATTCTCCAATATTTAAGTATGAAAAAGCTTTTGAAGCAATTAAAAAAAACAAAAGGATTATAAGGAAACATTGAAAAGATATAACTTTAAGAAGCCTAGAAAAAAGGCAAGTTCTAGTGAGCAAGTCGGTCCAATTTCCATTTCAAATTATAAGGAAGAGCTGTAGAAGGATGATTTTCAACAAGAACAACAAGTGCCATTACATCAAAAGGAGCCTACTCAAGAACAAATTTATAGAGTGTCCATATTCCCAATAAGAAGGACATGAAGAGAACAAGTTGGCAAGTAATGGCTACACATGTATGTGGGAAGAAAGTGCAAACTCGCCAAGATGATGAAGTTAGGTATTCTTTATTCCTACATAACGGAGTTACAATAATAATCTGAATAACATTTTGCTTTGAACAAGCTTTGTAAAGGAAGAGGGAGCTTAAGCAAACAAGCTTGGATTAGTAGGTTTGTTTGAGATTAACTAGAAGATTCCCTGGCACAACACTATGGTTGAATTTTTAAACAACTGGAAGTTGAATCCTAAATATAACAAAATCAAGGTTATGTTGGGAGAAGAGCAAAAAATAGTAAACAAACATATGTTGGTAGAGGTTTTAAAAATCTGCCATATAGGAAAGATAGAGGCATATTAGGTAGAGATGTCTAATGTTAGAGTAGCATTGGCAGATATAACTAATAAAGTCCTTAAAACTTACAACACCAATGAAAGGTGGATTGTAAAAAAGATGGAGTTAGAATATGCGAATAGAAATGCTACCATTTTGCTTATTATTTACCAGAAGGATAAGGTGTAATATTTTAGCAATAAGTTTGCCATGATGATTTCTAAAGCAAATCATGAAGAGTCTATCAATTGGGTTACAATTATGTATTCTCAATTGGTCAAGGAATTAATTAGATGGGAGAAATGTTAAAAAAACATGATGGAAGGAACAACCAAAAGATAACCAAAAAAATATGTATGCCATTTGCCATAATCCTAAAAGTTTTGTTTCAAAAGGGGTTTCCACTAGAAGGAGTAAAACCATAGGGAAAGAATAAACATGCAGAACAACCATAAGAGGACAAAAGAAGAGGAGACAGTTTGAGGGAGAGGTTCTTAAAAAACAAAAGACCTTTGAACCCTACACACATCTCTCCTAGAAAGGAGATTCAACCAAAAACTAGGACAACTAAAAGAGTAATTTTGATGTCTAAGTCTGATGATGATGAGGAGAGAAAAACTTTACAAAAGAGGTAAAGAAGATAAGAGGATGTTGCAATGAAGGGGGCAATATTAATCCTTAATAAGCAGTAGAATTGTTGAAGAAACAACAACAAAATTAGAGACTAAAGGAGAAATCCATATTTTAAAAATATGATCCAAGACCACCAATTTTTTCCAAGCAAGAACAAAGATCAAATGGGCAAGAACATTAGAGATGGCCTAAGGAGCTAGAGTTTCAAGTTCGGCAACCAACAAAGGAGTAGATACATGATTTTGACTTAGATCCATTAGAAGTAAAACAATCAATTCCATCACCACAAAACAATGAAGGTATGCTACCTTCAAGACTAAGTTTTATAATAGGCACAAATATATTTGGAGAAATCTAGACTCCACATAAAAGTCTAGGTTTTTCAATAATAAATTTCGGGGTCAAATTCCACTATTAGAATTCCTATTTATTTTTACTCGAAATTTTGGTAAAAAAAGACCCATTTTGGACAAATGTAAAAAAACCTTCTAGTCATTTTGGACAAGTCATTTTGAACTTGTCCATTGTGATTAGGCCATGTACTTTTTGACCAAACCTAAGTTGGCATTTTTGACTAATCATTTCGACTGTTTTTGACTAATCAATATAACAGTCACATGATTTTTTGACTGGTCAAACACCATTTTGACTAGGCAAATGCCATGTGGCATTGAAACAATGACCACCCAAGTTAAGCCACATGGCATCTAAACATTGGCCACCTAGGCTATGCCACATGACATTTAAACATTGGCCACCTAGGCTATGCCACATGACATTTAAACATTGGCCATCTAGGCTATGCCACATGACATTTAAACATTGGCCATCTAGACTATGCCATGTGGCATTTAAACATTGGCCATTAGGTTATGCCACATGGCATTTAAACATTGGCCACTAGGCTATGCCACATGGATAGAATTTAAATAACCTAGGTTAGACCTAAAGTTATATACCTACTCCTAATGTCCCTATGTCTAGGAACCTACAACCTAAACTCCTAGGCTTATGTCTAGGAACCTATAATTAACAACTAGGTATAGAACCCTAAAGTAGGTTAAGGCAACCTAAGCTATGACCTTTACTGGGATTAAATGTACACCACTTATATTAAGCCTACACCTAGATGACCTAGGTAGGAAAATCTTATTTCATTTTGAATTTGGCCTTTAAGGTTGAGCCTTTTCAATTGGCTCATCCCAAGTGGCCTTCCTTTTAAAAATATTTCTTATGTCTTGGATGCGTATGGTGCATCTATTTATATTGCTCATCATTTGGAAAAAGATGACAAACAATATGGGATAAACTTTTGGTAGGGATAAACATTTTCATGTCCACATAATGATTATTAAATTAATAATGGCTAAACCAAAAAAAATTTAAAAAATTATGAAAATATAACCATGATTAAACTAATTATGGTTCAATTAACCATATCTGAATAAACATGGTGAAACTAACCATGAATAAAGTAAATAATGCCAAGCTAACCAATGAATAAAATGGTTAAACTGACCATAAGAAAAGTAAATATGGCCAAATTAACCAACGAATAAATATTTTATGACTAAACTAAAAATGATTGAACTAACCATGAATAAAATAAATATGGTCAAACTAACTAAATAATAATAATTTATGGTTAAACCAACCATGGTTAAACTAACCAATCAATAAATATTTAATGGCTAAACCAACTATGCATAATTTAATTATGGCTAAAATAAATATGAATGAAATAATTATGGATAAAATCAAAATGGTTAAAATATTCATGGAAAAATTAAACATGGGTAAATAAAAAATGGTTAACCTAATCATGAGTAAATAAATTTGGATAAACTAACCACTTCTAAAATTAATATGGCTAAACTAACTAATGAATAAATATTTTATGGCAAAACCAATTATGTAAAAATTAATTTTGATTAAAATGAATATGAATGAAATAATTATGGCTAAAATCAAAACAATTAAAATAATTATGGAAAAATTAAACATGGCTCAAATAAACATGAATGAGAAATTTATGGCTAAAATAAAAATGGTTTAAATCATTATGGCAAAACCAACCATGGTTAAACTATTAACCATGAAATAAAATGAATTTGGTTAAAATAAACATGAGTGAGATAATTATGGCTAAAAAAAAATGTTTAAAATAATTATGGCAAAACAAACAATGGTTAAATTAACAATAGTTTTAAACTAATTATGGGTCTATTGATTATGATTAAATTTATTAGGGTAAAATAATAATATGTTAAAAATAAATATAGTTAATTTAGTTTTGCTTATAGTAACCATGGTTAAGTTCATTATGGCAAAACCAACAATGGCCCAACTAGTATTGGTCAAATTAATTAAGTTAAATTAATTATCATGGTTAAACTTATAAAGGTTAAACCAACTATTGTTAAATTGACTATGGTTAAACTATTTACAATTTTAAATTTATTTATGGCTACATTAACAATAATTAAACCAAATATGGCCAAAAAAATGATGGAATAATTAATTATGGATAAATGAATCATGGTTAAATTAAATATGGCTAAACTAGCCATGGGTTAAACATATACAACTAAATAAACTATAGTTAATTGAACATGAATAAATTGACCATGGTTAGATTAATTATGGCTAGTTTTAATTTTAATTAATTTTTCATAACTAGCTAAGCCATAATTAATTTCAATATAGTCAATTTAACTTTAAATAAACCATATATATTATAATTAGTTTAATCAAGATTAATTTGGTCATGATTCATTTAGTTACGAATAATTTATTTTTTCTAATTAGTGAAACATAGTCAAAATGTTAAATGTAGTCCCAAGATACCCAATTAATATTAGAATTTGTAATTGGCGGTTTTGACTAGGCCTACTTAGTTAGCCCTATTGATTGAATATAATATGTGTCCATATTGACTAGGCCACTTGCCAATTTGACTAGATTGGGTGGTTTTATTGACTAAACCACTAACCAATTTGACTAGGTGGTATTTTAAAATCTAATTTGACTAGATGTTAAATTTGATTAATTTGATAATTAATCACTCTAGTCAAATTGATTAATAAAAAAAAACCCACAATCATTCAAGCCCTTGGCCTTTAGTAAAAAATACATGTCCTCTAGTAAAAAAAACCCATCTAATCAACTTGGTCAGTTTGAAAAAAATAAGAATTCTAGTAATGCTCCTAGGTTTCATAGACCAGGATCTGAACAAAGGATATAAACAAAATTAAATGAACTTAGAAGAGCTACTAGTATGTTTCAACAGGTAGTATAGTACAATGTTCAAATGACAAATATTTTTCTTAAACTTTTTGATATGGAAATTAAGAAAATGCAAATCATAGAGCAAAAAGTCCATTTCCTTTGTATTTTTTTGAACCCCAAAATGTTTTTTGTCGTTAAGTAGCAATAATGCATCGATTCCAAGTGACTTTATTCTATTAAAAAATTTATTTTTATAGAGTTCATTAATTAAAACATACTTGCAAAATTTCAAAATAAATCATTTTTTTTTCAAGATGAAATGGACTTTTGAAAAAATGTGCCTTTTTTTCACTAAACAAAATTCCATTGATCATAAAATTCATTAGATATGAATCAAACCATTTACAAGTTTGAGTTCATTATTACATTAAAAAATAAAAACCAATTCGTTAAATATTTTTGAATTCCATCATAGAACTAAATCAAAGTTCATTCACTTAATTGTTGTTAGCATTACATACCTTAATTTTCAATTTCAAAAGTCTATAGCTTTTATAATTATATATATTTTGCATACCAATCAATTTCATTACATAAATATTGAAGTTTATAATTTCAAAATCAATCCCATTTAACAATTCCATAATGTACAAAACAATATAGTAATTAAAACCACACTTAGGTGGTAGAAAAATGGATTGCGTTATTCCAAAATTGGTCCACCCTACTATGCACCCACATGAGAAGCATAGTAAGGATTTGGAGAACATTAGAGTAGAAAGGGATTCTTTATAGGCAACTATAAAGGAGACAATTGACAATTACTAGAACTAGAAGGCAAAAAAGGATATTTTGAATGCGGAGCACAATAAATTTCAAAGAGAATATAATAATATGGTGCAAACTCTCTTGAAGCAGTAGGAGTTAAAGGAGCTCAAAATGGAAGTTAGTAATGTATATCAAACAAATAATGACATAAACAAGCAAGCTTATTAGAGGCATGCATAGATGGACATAAATTTGCACAAGTAAGGCCTTTAATGAAAAGTTGAACAAACTTCTAAAGGAGACCATGAGAATAAAGCCTTTGAATTATGATAACCTCTTCACATAAAACAATGAATTTAAGAAGTACAATACTTTGCTCTAGGTAAAATTCAAGGCATTGTCAATGGAGGAAAAATATGCAAATATGTGGTGGGATGTAATACAAGATATTATTCAAGAAATTATTGGAAAGGTTTGCAAAAGGTATGAGAGAAATGAAAGGTTACACATGCACATGATATATCATATGGAGAAAGTCATGCCAACATTTGAATATGAAACTTTAGTTTTTTCTCCAAAACTCGAAATCTCATATGAGGAAGAGGACAGAGGGAATACTAATGGTGCAAGACCATCAAGTACAAAAACAACAGAGGAGGAGCTAGGAGATTTTAAAGGAGGGAAGGATAACCCTAAAAGGGAGGTTGTTAGTGAAACATATGCATCAAAGCATATTTTAAAACCAATATTTAAAATCTATTGTGCAGGAGGTTAGTTCTCAAGAGTATGCATTTACAACCACAAAAACAAGAGAGCAAATACAAATTGAAGAACATAGAACTCCAAAAGTTTAGTAAGATTAAATTAAGCTTACATTAAAACTCCAACAACAAAAGTAGACTAAGACCACATCAAAACTAGAGTCATAGTAGAAGCCACAAGTGACACTAGAGTTGCAACCATAAGACAAAGGACAATAAATCATCAAACAACTACACAATTGTCAATAGAAGCATCAAAAGAACAACATGTTTAGATAATGCTCAATAACCACATATTATAGCATATTGTAGTACAACCAGACCATATTATAGTACAAACATATCATATTTCTAAATCACATGATCAAAAATAACATCAGACAAATAAGATTTATGAATCACATGATCAAAAAGACATCAAATTTAACTTTCTTAACACATTTTCCATCCAAAATTAATAATATTAATGCATTAAGACATGACATGATAAAAGAAATCCCAAAACCCATATATGCATTGTTGTGACCAATATAATTAAAAGAAATGGCAACAACATCTAGTCCAAATTATGTGATTAATAATGGTTTTC